>ERZ791931.10-NODE-10-length-306800-cov-45.862779_pt1 | contig 306800 bp, 270 predicted proteins | sample MGYA00510127_ERZ791931 | MGnify/ENA primary metagenome ERZ791931 (study PRJEB30046, sample SAMN00792067) | human gut metagenome | study: EMG produced TPA metagenomics assembly of the A metagenome-wide association study of gut microbiota in type 2... | reverse complement strand
GAGAGCATCTGCCTTACAAGCAGAGGGTCACAGGTTCGAGCCCTGTAGGTCCCATTTATATGCCGACATGGCTCAATGGCAGAGCAGCTGATTTGTAATCAGCAGGTTGTTGGTTCGACTCCGACTGTCGGCTTTTTATTAACAATAATATCTTGGTTGGAAGGCTAGGGTTATTGTTAATTTAATTTTATATGGGTGGATTCCCGAGTGGCCAAAGGGGACAGACTGTAAATCTGCTGGCACTGCCTTCGAAGGTTCGAATCCTTCTCCGCCCATTTGATGAATAATCTTCATCATATATGAATACAATAGTTATAGATGACGCGGGGTAGAGCAGCTCGGAAGCTCGTCGGGCTCATAACCCGAAGGTCACAGGTTCAAATCCTGTCCCCGCTACTTTGCCTAGATAGCTCAGTCGGTAGAGCAGAGGACTGAAAATCCTCGTGTCACTGGTTCGATTCCGGTTCTAGGCACTTATTTATACCATAGGTATTACGTTATGTAGTATCTATGGTTTTTTTGTATCCCAATAATAAATAACAGTAAATAAAAGATGAGAGTGTAACAATGAATTGGAATGAAGATAAGAGTATAAAGATGAATTTAGATAAAACAGGAAAATCGGATAAAACAGGAACTACAAATAAGGATATTAAATATGATGATATATTATTGAATGGCAATGCAGGAACTACAAATAAAAATTCAGACATTAAACCAAATGTTAAATATAATGATATATTGTCTAAGCTAGATAAATATAAAGATGAAAATATAGTACCTATGCATATGCCGGGGGCTAAGAGAAATAAAGAATTAATTGAGTTATATATGGGTGATATGGGAAATCCATATGAGAAAGATATAACGGAGATTAATGGTTTTGATAATATGCACAATGCCGAAACTATTATTAAAGATGCGTTTGATGAGGCGGCGGAGCTTTATGGAGCTGATGAGAGCTGGTATCTGGTAAATGGAAGTACTGCAGGTAATATGTCGGCAATATGCGGAGTTACCCATAAAAATGATGTTGTTATAATGGCAAGAAACTGTCATATATCAGTGTATAATGCAGTTATCCTCAATGAACTGAATCCTGTGTATATTTATCCAGAATATGATGAGGAATATGGGTATTATAAGGGGATAACATTAAAAGAAATTAAGTTCATTGTGGATAAATACAGCTCAGACCATGACAGAAATGATATTAAAGCCGTGATACTTACATCACCAACTTATGAGGGAAATGTATCTGATATTAAATCAATAGCAGAGTATCTTCATCAATATAATATTCCATTGATTGTTGATGAGGCTCATGGTGCACATTTTAATTTCTCAGAAAGCTTTCCTCAGTCAGCAGTTAAGAGTGGGGCTGATGTAGTAATTAACAGTGTGCATAAGACCCTTCCATCACTTACACAGACAGCAATTATGCATATTAATTATGGAATAGTTGATGTAGAACGCATAAGAAGGTATTGGAATATATACCAGTCGACAAGCCCATCGTATATATTAATGTCTTCCATAGCAAGAAGTTTAAGCATTGTTAAGAATGACGGTGATAAATTATTTGCTGAATATGTTGATAAGCTCACTATTTTAAGAAATGGATTGTCAGAATTAAAGCACATCAGGTTAATAAATACAGACGACATATCAAAGCTTGTATTAGGATATAAAGATGCAAAATGGTTATATGACACTCTATTTTATAAATATAAAATCCAGCTTGAAATGTCATCTATAAAATATGTAATAGCAATGACATCAATATTTGACTCGCAGGAGTATTATGATAGATTTCTTGCGGCATTAAAAGAGATAGACGAAGAATTAGATAATAGAGTTCTTGCGGCATTAAAGGAGATAGATGAGAGTAGGAGTAAATATAATAATAGAAGTAAAGATAAGATTTTAATTAATGATGAGGATAATGGTAATAAGGTAAATATTGCCGATTTCAGGGATGAGCAGACTTTAACAATTGCGGAAGCATTTAACAGGCGGGATTTATCAGGTTGTGATGAAATTCAGATGAATAATGAGAAGATATATGGTAAGATAAGTGGAGAGTCAGTGTATGTATATCCACCGGGAATACCGATATTGTGTCCGGGAGAGGTTATTACACGAAAGATTATTGCAATACTTGAGGCGGCCGGTGAGGCAGGTCTGGAGGTTGTAGGTGTAAAAGAAGGAGCTTTGTTATGCCTGAGATAGCATTTTTAATGGGAAAAAGTTCAAGTGGTAAAGATAATATATTTAAGGCTTTAGTTGGTGATAAGGAGCTAAATCTTAAGACTGTTATTATGTATACAACAAGACCTATGAGAGCTGGAGAAAAAGAAGGTGTAGAGTATTATTATGTAGATAATGAGAAGGCATTGGAGCTTGAAGCGGCTGATAAAGTAATAGAAATGAGGACATATAACACGGTATATGGTGAATGGAAATATTTTACAGTTGATGATGGTCAGATCAGGCTTGGAAGCGGTGATAAGTATATTGTTATAGGTACTATTGAGGCTTACAATAAATTTTGCGCATACTTTGGAAAAGAAGCAATATTACCGATATATATAGAAGTCGATGATGGAATAAGGCTTATGAGAGCTATCAATAGGGAACAGAAGCAGGAAGTACCACAGTATGAGGAAATGTGCAGGCGTTTTCTTGCAGACAGTAAAGATTTCTCGGAGGAAAAGATTAAGGAAGCCGGAATTAATCAGAGATTTAGCAACGATGGAACAATAGAGGATTGTATAAGGGACATCAAAGAGGCAATTAAACAGCAGCTTTTATAAATGCAGTAAGAGTGAGTTGGCTTGAATTGTATTAATGATATTTATATGATACAATTATATGATGGTGGACACGAAAGAGAGTAAAGTTATGGATATAAAGATTAATGATATACAGACATCATCTTCAGTTCAGCAGGTGAAGAATACAGAGAGTACGGACAGTAGTTTTAAGTTTACTCTTATTAGTAATATAGAAGAAAAGGATCTTCAGGAAAAGCTTGGCAGTATGATGGAACAGATTACTGAGCAGGGTGAGAAGATTGCAAAGCATATGGATATTAAGGATATGCGAAAGTACAGGGAGCTTGTTAAGGGATTTCTTAACGAGGTTGTTAACCGTTCCCATAAGTTCTCAAGAGAGAACTTTCTTGATAGACGAGGCAGACACAGAGTATATGGTATTGTTAAACTTGTGGATAAGAATCTTGATGAGCTGGCAGGAGAACTTGTTAAAGAAGAGAAAAATCATCTTGAGATTGTAGGAAGAATTGATGATATCAGGGGTTTATTGCTTGATATATCAGCATAAGATTGGAGTATATAATGAGCACATTTTCAGATATTTATGGATACGATACAATTAAAGAGCATTTACAGAACGCAATTAAATTAGATAAGGTATCACACGCTTACATTATCAATGGAGGGCTTGGTGCTGGAAAGAAGATGATTGCCAAGATATTTGCAAAAGCATTACAGTGTGAGGCAGAAGGCGATAATAAGCCTTGTAATAAATGTCATTCCTGTATACAGACAGAGTCAGGCAATCAGCCTGATATAATATGGGTACGACACGAGAAGCCTGCAAGTATAGGTGTAGATGATGTAAGAGATCAGATAATATCAGATATGCTTATTAAACCATACTCAAGCCGTTATAAGATATACATTATAGATGAGGCTGAGAAGCTTACAGTGCAGGCACAGAATGCACTTCTTAAGACTATAGAAGAGCCACCAGCGTATGGTATTGTTATATTTCTTACGACTAACGCAGACATTTTCTTACAGACTATTATATCAAGATGTGTGCTTCTTGATTTAAAGCCATTAAAGGAAAGCGTAGTTATGGATTATCTTAAGGATAACTATGACGTGTCAGAATATGAACGTAAGTTTGCGGCTGATTTTGCACAGGGTAAGATTGGACGTGCTAAGACTATTATAGAAAGTACGGAATTCGCACATTTAAAGAATGATGTTATGCACGTTATCAAGAATGTGAAGGATATGACGGCGGCAGACATAATGGCAGTTGTTAAAGATGTGACTAATTACAAGCTTACAATAGACGATTATCTTGATCTTATGGCTATGTGGTTCAGGGACGTGCTTATGTTTAAGAGTACCAATGATACGAATTACCTTATATTTAGTGATGAGATTTCGCTTATTAAATCGCAGGCTGAGGTTATGTCATACGAAGGAATTCAGGATATACTTAATTCTATAGATAAAGTAAAGGTAAGACTTAAGGCCAATGTTAATTTTGACTTATGCATAGAACTTCTTATTATGGCTATGAAAGAGGATATGTAGGCAGTTAGTGAATAATTGGCTGATGTTAGGAATTAATATTTGGCAGGATTGGAGATTAAAAATAGATGACTAAAGTTGTTGGTGTTAGATTCAGGCAGGTTGGCAAAATATATTTCTTTGCACCGGGACAGTATAATGTTGAGGTTGGTCAGCACGTTATTGTTGAAACAGCAAGAGGAATTGAGTATGGCCACGTTGTTCTTGGTGAAAGAGAGGTTGAGGATTCAGCAGTTGTACAGCCGCTTAAGGCTATTATCAGAATATCGACACCTGATGATGATGAAAGGGAAGCTAAGAACAGGGAAAAGGAAAAAGAAGCGTATAAGATATGTCTTGAGAAGATTAAGAAGCATAATCTTGAAATGAAGCTTATAAAGGTTGAGTATACATTTGACAATAATAAAGTATTGTTCTACTTTACAGCGGATGGAAGAATTGATTTCAGAGAGCTTGTAAAGGATCTGGCAGCAGTATTTAAGACAAGAATTGAACTTCGTCAGATTGGTGTAAGAGATGAAACTAAGATATTAGGCGGAATTGGTTCTTGTGGAAGACCATTGTGCTGTGCAACATATATGCCAGAGTTCATACCAGTGTCAATTAAGATGGCAAAGGAACAGAATTTATCGCTTAATCCATCAAAGATATCGGGTGTGTGTGGAAGACTTATGTGCTGTCTTAAGAATGAGCAGGAAACTTACGAGGAGCTTAACAGCCACCTTCCTAATGTGGGAGATTATGTTACTACACCTGAGAAGTTAAAGGGTGAGGTATCAAGCGTTAATGTGTTAAGACAGCTTGTTAAGGTAATTGTCACACTTGATGGAGATGAGAAAGAGATAAGAGAGTATCCTGTTGCTGAGCTTAGATTTAAGCCTAAGAGAAGAAACGACAGAATGAATATAGATGATAAAGAGTTAAAAGAACTCGAAGAGCTTGAGAAAAAGGAAGGAAAAGCCCATATTAATGATGACTGATGTTAAGATTAATGCAGGTATTAATGCCAATGAGAGAATTGATGACTTATGCAGGGATAATCTCAGACTAATCCAGAATACAGATGTGTTCTGTTTTGGAATGGATGCTGTGTTGTTGTCTACATTTGCGAAGGCCGGAAAGAACCAGAAGGTGCTGGATATGGGTACTGGAAATGGTGTAATACCAATTCTTATGCAGGCGAAAAATCCAGGCAGTATGTATACAGGCTTGGAAATTCAGGATATCAGTTATGACCTTGCTGTCAGAAATGTTGAACTTAATAGTCTGTTAGACAAGGTTAATATTGTAAAAGGTGATATTAAAGAAGCTTCACATATTTTAGGTGGGGCTTCTTTTAATGTGGTTACAAGCAATCCACCATATATGAATGAAAATCACGGAATTGTTAATCCTGAGAGTGCCAAGGCAATCGCAAGACACGAGCTTCTATGCAGTCTTGAGGACGTTGTAAGGGAAGCTTCAAAGTGCCTTAAGGTTAAGGGACATATGTATATGGTTCACAGACCATCAAGACTTGTAGATATATTTACTTCTATGAAGAATAACCACCTTGAGCCAAAGCGTATAAGGCTTGTGTATCCGCATATAGATAAGCCAGCTAATATGGTGCTTATAGAGGCGGTAAAGGGCGGACGTTCACAGCTTATAGTGGAAGAACCACTTATTGTATACAATAGCGATGGAAGTTACACGGAAGAACTTTTAAAAATGTACAATTAGTATGAATTTAAGAGAGGAGCAGTATGGAAGATAATATTACAGATATTGATTATGATAGTGTGCAGGCACTTGAAGAATTTAATGGCTTTCATAATAATAGCGGAGTTGGGCAGTTATATTTGTGTGCAACTCCGATTGGTAATCTTGAGGATATTACGTTCAGGGTGTTAAGGATATTAAAGGAAGTTGATATTATTGCGGCGGAGGATACGAGAAACAGCATAAAGCTGCTTAATCATTTTGAGATTAATACGCCGATGACAAGCTATCATGAATATAACAAGTATGATAAGGCAAAGGTGCTTGTTGAGAAGATGCTTAAAGGAATGTCAGTCGCTGTAATAACTGATGCTGGAACACCTGGAATATCTGACCCGGGAGAGGAGCTTGTAAGGCAGGCACTTGCATCAGGAATTAAGGTATCATCAGTTCCTGGTGCGGCAGCGTGTATAACGGCACTTACAATGTCGGGACAGGCAACAAGACGTTTTGCATTTGAAGCATTTCTTCCGGCGGACAAGAATGAGCGTAAAGACATATTAAAAGAGCTTGAAGATGAAACAAGAACAATGATTATATACGAAGCTCCACACAGGCTTTTAAAGACACTTAGAGAGCTTTCTGAGGTGTTAGGAGGAAGCAGGGCAGTTACTATATGCAAGGAACTTACCAAACGCTATGAGAATAGTATGGTTACAATGCTTGCGGAGGCGTGTAGTTATTATGAGAATAACCAGCCAAGGGGCGAGTATGTTCTTGTAATTGCTGGAAAAGACAGAAATGAGCTTAAAGAGGAAGCACAGGCACAGTGGCTTACTATGTCTGAGCAGGAACACGTTGATATGTATATAGCACAGGGACTTGATAAAAAAGAGGCTATGAAGGCAGCAGCCAGGGACAGGGGCGTATCTAAGAGGGATATATATAATAAGCTTCTGGGAAATTAGTTCTTAAAAGAAAAAATGTTACACAAATGTTAAAAACATATATAAAAGAGTGATTAAAAGAGAGTCTTAGCTAAAATAAATTTAAGAGTAAATTTTAAAATTATAGGTGGAGTGGTACAAATCCCCTTCTTTGTCAGATAATATTTCTGGTAAGGAAGGGGATTTCTTATCTTCTAATCTTCTATTGTATGTTCATTAATAATTGCCTTAATGGTCTTATAAAGATAAGGCTTGAGCCTGTCAATATCAGCTGGTTCTTTGTAAAGGATTGAGCTGTAGCAGGTTGAGCTTATAAGCTCGACAATCATAAACAGCATAATCTCAGGCTCGTTGAGGTTAAGACCAGAGTCTTCAAGCATTTCATAGTATATATCTTTAAAATTAATGTCGTCATCAGCGACATTGGTTGTAAGAGCCTCTTTAAATATTCCCCACGACAGGTTCTTTGATATAAATGTAAGAAGTGTCTGGTTGGTGTTAAGCACATTAATTATGTTGTCAGCAATAAATATAATCTCCTCGGTAAATGTAATTGTAAACGAAGGGTCACTAATCTGCTGTTCTTTTATATGAAGCTCTAATGCATTCACTGCATTTTTAAAGAGCTTGCTTGCCTCGTGAGAAATGAGTTTATTTCTTATATCATATTTATCTTTGAAATACAGATAAAAAGTTCCCTTGGCAATTCCAGCTTTCTGAGAAATCTCGGCAATTGATGTCTTGGAAACACCCTGCGTTGTAAAGAGCTTAAAAGCTGTATCTAAGAGGGAAGTCCTTTTCTGTTGTTTGTTGTTCTCAAGTTTTCCCATAAAATCTCCAATCTAATGCAGGCATAATATTAGTTATTCTGTCAATTAATATTCTACCATATTGAAGATAAAAAATCTATAAAAAAATGACTTTTAGTCATTTTGAGTATTGACTATCGGTCATTTTGTGCTAGAATAACACTTGCAAAGAAAATGACCAAAAGTCATATTTGAGAGATGACGGTCATATGTATTGAATTGATAATAAAAGTAATTAATTAAGAGAGTTATTAATTATTGAGAGGTTATCAGTCCAATCAAAGTAAAATTACGTCGCAGACGTAGAAATGAGGCGAGTTATGGAAAAGTTTGGAAAAGTAATTGTTAAACTCAGAATTCCAATTCTTATTCTGAGTTTCCTGCTTCTTATTCCATCTGCAATCGGATACTTTAATACAAGAGTTAATTACGATATTCTGTATTATCTTCCGAATGAGATAGAAACTATGCAGGGTCAGGACATTCTTATGGATGACTTCAATAAGGGTGCATACGCGATGGTCGTTGTCCAGAATATGGATACGAAGTCTACTGACAGACTTATTAAGAAGGTAGAGAGTGTAGATCACGTTGCACAGGTTATTTCTTACACAGGAATAGTTGGTGAAGATGTTCCATCTGAGATTGTTCCATCAAAATTCAGAAAGTATTTCGAGAATGACAGCACAGATACAACTTTATTTGCAATATTCTTCGATAATACAACTTCAAGTGATGATACTATGAATGCTATCACACAGATAAGAGAGAAGACAGAGGGTCAGGCGTTTATAAGTGGTATGTCAGCTGTAGTTACGGATACTAAGAATCTTTCGGAGAAAGAGACACCACTTTATGTACTTATAGCAGTAGTTCTTGTATGTATCGTGCTTGCTATATTTATGGATTCATTTCTTGTACCAGTATTTTTTATGATAAGTATAGGAATGGCAATTGTATACAACCTGGGTTCTAACATTTTATTAGGTGAGGTTTCATATATAACTAAAGCTCTTGCGGCTGTACTTCAGTTAGGTGTTACACTGGATTATTCGATCTTCTTATGGCACAGCTACAAGGAAATGAAGGAAATATATCCGGATGACCACAAGGAAGCGATGGCAGTTGCCATTGGTAATACACTTACATCCGTAGTTGGTTCTTCTATAACAACAGTTGCAGGTTTCATTGCACTTTGCTTTATGAGCTTCACACTTGGTCTTGACCTTGGTATCGTTATGGCAAAGGGTGTTGTATTCGGTGTTATCGGTTGTGTAACAATCCTTCCATCATTGATACTTACATTTGACAGGGCATTAGAGAAGACAATGCATCGTGAGATTATGCCAAACTTCGATAAGCTTGCTACATTTATAGTAAACCACTCATGGATATTTGTAATTGTCTTTGTTGTATTATTAGGACCTGCTATATATGGACAGAATCATACATCAGTATATTATGATTTATCTGATACACTTCCAGATGATCTTGCTTGCTCACAGGCTAATAAGAAGCTGGAAGAAAACTTTGATATGAATTCAATCTATATGATACTTGCTGACTCTAGTATGTCTACAGATACAGCTAACGAAATGCTTGATAAGTTAGGTGATGTAGATGGTGTACAGTTCGCACTCGGACTTGACACAGCACTTAAGTCTGGTATTCCACAGGAATTCTTACCGGCTAAGACAGTATCAGAGCTTAAGGGTGAAGATTATCAGATAATGATGATTGCTACAGATTACAAAATAGCATCAGATGAAATTAACAATCAGATTAGTAAGGTGAATGATATTGTAAAGTCTTACGATTCTAAGGCAATGGTAGTTGGCGAAGCTCCTTGTACCAAGGATCTTATCACTATAACAGATAAGGACTTTAAGACAGTCAGTGCGGTATCGATAGTAGCTATATTTGTTATTATCCTGTTCGTACTTAAATCAATATCGCTTCCAATTATACTTGTTTCTGCAATCGAATTTGCTATCTTTGTTAATATGGGTATTCCATATTTTACGCATACACAGATACCATTTATTGCATCAGTAGTTATCGGTACTATCCAGCTTGGTGCAACAGTCGATTATGCTATTCTTATGACAACAAGATATAAGAAGGAAAGAAGTCAGGGATACGCTAAGAAGGAAGCAATTCAGATAGCTCTTTCAACATCAATACCATCAATTATTGTTAGTGCACTTGGTTTCTTTGCCGCAACATTTGGTGTTGGATGTATAGCTTCAGTTGATATGATTGGTTCGCTTTGTACACTTATGGCGCGTGGTGCAATTATAAGTATGTTCGTAGTTATCTTCATACTTCCATCATTGTTTGTATTATGTGATAAGCTCATTATCAATACAAGTATAGGATTTAAGCCTAAGAAGAATCAGGATATGTAATCAGGAATATATATGAATGGGTCAAAGATGCATATTTCGTAACAGATATAAGAATATATCAGGAAGTAAGAAAATGGAGGAATAGTTATGGTTAAGAAGACTTTATTTAAATATAGTTCAGTATTATTAAGTGTTGTTCTTATTGCTTCAACACTTACAGGCTGTGGCACTAGCACAGCATATAATCAGACAGGCAGTGAGGTTGCAATAAGCAGTGAGGCTGCTTCTAATACAGAGAATATTATAACAAATGCTATTAAGAACGAGCTTTCAATATCAAATACAAGTACATTAAAGACAAATACAAGAGACGAGATGGTATATGTATTTGATAAGGCAGACGGAACTCAGGATCACGTTCTTGTAACAGAAAAGGTTACTGATTCTAAGGGCGAAACAACAACTAACCAGAGCACATCTGATAAGACTGCCCCTGTTTCAATAAAGGTTACTTACAAGTTAAATGGTGTTGAAACTAAACCGGAAGATATGATTGGTAAGAGTGGTAAGGTTACTATCAGATATGACTATACTAACAATGAGAAGAAGAATATAACAGTTAATGGAAAGTCACAGATAGCTTATGTTCCATTTACTATGATTACAGGAACACTTCTTCCAACAGATAAGTTCAGTAATGTAGAAGTTACTAACGGCAAGGTAAGCAAGGTTGGCGATAATATCATTGCACTTGGTATGGCTATGCCAGGCTTAAAGGATACTTTAAACCTTAAGTTTGATGGTGAAAGCCTTGATATGGATATTCCAGAATACTTTGAAATATCAGCAGATGTAGAGGATTTCGAGCTTGATATGTCTATGTCAGTTGCTACAACAAGCACACTTAATGATATAGATACAGATGATTTCTCACTTGCTAAGCTTGAAGATAAGATGAATGAGCTTCAGTCAGCAGCTGACCAGCTTACAGATGGAACAGTTACTCTCCAGAATGGTACACAGACACTTTCTGACAGTATTCCAGCACTTACAGATGGCGTGAACCAGTTAAATGATGGTGCAAGCCAGCTTAAAGATGGTATCTATGCTTATACAGATGGTGCTACAGCTCTGGCAGCAGGTGCAGGACAGCTTAAGGATGGTATCAGTGCATACACAGCAGGAGCTAACCAGCTTGGTGCAGGTGCAGGACAGTTACAGTCAGGTTTAAAGACTTATACTGATGGTGTAGGAGCACTTAATGCAGGTTCAGGCACATTACAGAGTGGTCTTTCAACATATACAGGCGGTGTTGCCAGTGCGGCAGCAGGTGCAGTTTCATTACAGACAGGTTTAAAGGCTTATACAGATGGTGTTGCTAGTGCAGAGGCAGGAGCTTCACAATTAAATGAAGGAATAAAGAGCATTAAGACAGCACTTATTGGAAATGTTGTTAAGGAACTTGCAGCTAATTCAACAGCTTATAAGATGAATTCTGTAGCAGACTCAACAGGAAAGACTGTTATGGAGCAGGCAACTGATTTACAGAAATTAGGAACAGCATTAGGCCTTAGTGATGTAACTATAGCAACAGACCTTAGTGATCTGGGCAAGAAGAGCAGTAGTGAGGCAGCAACAGATATATCGACTTATTTTGTAAAGTATCTTACAGCTTATACAACTAATATAATAACAGAGACATATACAGAAGCTGTATCAAGCGGTAAGCCATATACTCCGCAGGTATCACAGGCTGGTTCAAAGGATTATGTATATGCTAACCAGTTAGGACTTCTTATTAAAGCCGCTGGCAATATAGGTGCTTCAAGTGCATTAGATGCAGTTGTCAGCAATCTTAGCAATAATGAAACAATTAATGCAGCATTAAAGCAGCTTACAGATGGAAGCCAGTCATTAACAGACGGACTTGGTGAACTTGTTCAGAATAACGATACACTTAACGCAGGTGCATCACAGCTTAATGCAGGACTTGCACAGCTTAGTGGTAACAATGATACACTTAATGGTGGTATAGCACAGATAAGCGCAGGACTTGCACAGCTTAGCGATAACAATGATACACTTAATGGTGGTATAGCACAGATAAGCGCAGGACTTGCACAGCTTAATGGTAACAATGATACACTTAACGGTGGTATTGAACAGATTGCAGGCGGTTTCAGCACACTTAATTCTAACAATGAAGCTTTAAGAAGTGGTTCTACACAGCTCGCTGATGGAACATCAACACTTAAGTCATCTTCTGTAACTTTAGCAGATGGTGTAACACAGCTTAATGATGGTGCTATAACACTTAAAGATGGTATGGCAGAATTCAATGAGAAAGGTATTAAGGCTATTACAAGTCTTGTTGGTGATGATGCTGATACAGCAGTAGATACAATCAAGGAAGTAATCAGGCTTGGTCAGAATTACAACACATTCCTTGGTAAATCAGATGGTAAGGACAATTCAGTAACATTTATATATAAGACAGCTGAATTAACTAAATAAGCTTACTTTTCCAAAACTCTCATATATAAATTATGCCGGCCCGGTCGGCGGAAAGATTAATAATCTTTCAAAAAATCCCCACAGAAGTTTATATCTGTGGGGATTTTACTATGCAGTCAGTGCGTTAAATGTTATGCGGTTATACAGCATAGCTATATGTTAATATAATTACATAGACATTATAAATGCTATGATATGCTTTTAAAATAATCTTCAAGCCTTGTAAATGTCTTAATAAGTACAGCTGCTTCATCTTCGCTTAAATCGCCAGTGATATGTTTAATCATATCCTGATGAAATTTCATATGGTGATTGTATGCCGCATTACCCTTTGGTGTGAGAGAAGCATATACGACACGGCGGTCTTCCTCACTTCTTGTCCTTATTACATATCCCTTTTTAACAAGTCCGTTAATGCCGACTGTAAGAGTTCCCATAGTCACGCCTAAGGCCTTTGATATTGTTCCCATAGTGCGTGGCTCTTTAATTCCGATAGCTTCAATTATGTGCATATCAGTAACTGTGATGTCAGAAAATTCATCTGTAATTAAAGCCTTTTCTTCAATGTTCATTATATCATTGAATAAAGTTACTAAAATAGAGTTCAATGATTCGTAAATGTCCATAGGTATTACTTTCCTCGCTTCAAAATATTTTTAATTATACAATGAAATGGCGTGTTAATGCAACAAAATACTGCGGTATTTGTGAGTTAATGCGTTAAATACAATTTGCAATTTTATAGGATAAGTAGTATCATTAAATGGAGTATTATTTTGACAATATAGAGCAATAAAAGTACAGATTATTGCTATAAAATATTACTTAATATCAGGTTTAAAGTTTAATGATAGATGGAGGCACATATGAAGTTCATAGCAATTGGCGAATTGATGTTAAGATTATCACCACCTAACTATGAGAAGATAGTTACAACCCACAATTTCATAGTTAACTATGGTGGAGCAGAAGCCAACGTAGCAGTTTCTTTAGCTAACCTTGGTGTTGACTCAACATTTTTTACAGTATTACCTAACACAGACCTGGGTAAGTCTTGTATTAACTACCTTAAGGCTAATGATGTACACACTAAGCACATTATCAAGTCTGACGGGCGAATGGGACTTTATTACCTTGAAGAAGGTGTTTCAGTAAGACCTTCACAGGTAATATATGATAGAGGAAGCTCAGCATTTGCTGAATATGATTATAAGGATGTAGATTTTGAGAACATCTTAAAGGATTATGACTGGTTACATTTAAGCGGCATCACACCAGCTCTTTCATATAACTGCCGTCGTCTTATAGATAAGGCTATCAAGGCAGCTAAGAAGCTTGGACTTACAGTAAGCTTTGATCCTAATTTCAGAAGTACATTATGGTCTTTTGAAACTGCAAGGGATGTACTCAGCAAATATCTTCCATATGTAGATGTACTTATAGGTATTGAGCCTATCCATGTATACAATGCAGATGGTACAGATGTTAAGGATGGTCTTACTATGGATCCATCATTTGAGGATATGGACAGAGTGTTTAAGGCTATTGATGAGCAGTACCATATGAAGGCAATTGCAAGAACAGTACGTTATGTTCATTCAGGAAGTAATAACTCTCTTAAGGCTTTCTACTATGCTGACGGAAAGACTTATGAAAGCAAGACACTCAACTTTGAGATTGTTGACCGTGTTGGTGGTGGAGATGCATTCTCTTCTGGTCTTATCTATGCTCTTATGCAGAATGACTGGAAGCACGAAGATATCGTCAACTTCGCAGTAGCTTCTTCAGTAATGAAGCACGCTATCCGCGGCGATACTAACATCACAAGCGTTGGCCAGATTAAGAGGCTTATGAATAATGCATCATTTGATGTACAGAGATAATGAACGCGGGTCATTAGTCATACAGAAGGAAGGTCTAAGGAAAATCAAGTACTTGAATAATGATTTTCCCTAGACCTTATTCATATGAGATTAATAACAGATAGATTATGGTTAATATACCGGAGGATATATGAAAAAGATAAAAGAACTTATGCCGGAGGCATATGATTTTAATGGAAAGCTTTCATTAAAACAGGCGATACCACTTGGACTTCAGCACGTTATGGCAATGTTTGTAGGAAATCTTACACCATTGCTTATTATTACAGGAGCCTGTGGTATTGGAGCAGGAAGTGAGTATGCATCTATTCAGGTTGCACTTTTACAGAATGCTATGATTATAGCTGGTATTGTAACACTTATACAGTTGTTTTCAATTGGACCTGTTGGAGGCAAGGTGCCTATTATTATGGGTACAAGCTCTGGATTTATCGGAGTATTCAGCAGTATAACAAAGGTTATGGGAGGCGGAGTATTAGCCTATGGTGCAATTATGGGAGCATCCATTATAGGTGGTCTTTTTGAAACTGTGCTTGGTGCATTTATTAAGCCTTTAAGAAGATTTTTCCCATCAGTTGTAACAGGAACTGTTGTGCTTTCTATTGGACTGTCACTTATTTCTGTTGGTATCAATTCATTCGGTGGTGGAAACGGGGCTAAAGACTTTGGCTCATTAGAGAATCTGTTTCTGGCGTTTGTTGTGCTTATTGTTATATTATTCGTTAAGCACTGGACAAAGGGATATCTTAGTTCATCATCTATACTGATTGGAATTATAGTTGGTTATATTGTAGCAGCTATTATGGGCTGTGTGCTTCCACATACAGCAGTTAATGCTGAGGGAGTTGAATATACTAAGTCATGGGTACTTAACTGGAATAAGGTTGCAGAAGCTAAGTGGATTGCGATTCCTAAGTTCATGCCAGTTAAGCCAGTGTTTGACTTAAGAGCAATACTTCCTGTGCTTGTTATGTTTGTTGTAACAGCAGTAGAAACTGTTGGAGATATATCAGGTGTTATGGTCGGTGGAGTAGGAAGAGAAGCGACAGATAAAGAACTTTCAGGCGGAGTTATGTGTGATGGTTTAGGTTCATCGCTTGCAGCACTTTTCGGTGTGCTTCCTAATACATCATTCAGCCAGAATGTTGGCCTTGTTGCAATGACTAAGGTTGTTAACAGAATTGCACTTGCATCTGGTGCTGTATTCCTTATATTATGTGGTCTTATTCCTAAGCTTGGAGCATTAATATCAATCATGCCACAGTCAGTACTTGGTGGCGCGGCAGTTATGATGTTCTCATCAATTATTGTAAGTGGTATCCAGCTTATCACTAAGGAGCCGCTTGATGCAAGAAGGCTTTCTATTGTATCGGTTGCACTTGGTGTAGGCTATGGTATGGGTGTAAGCCCTGCAATCCTTGCACATACACCACAGGCAGTACAGCTTATGTTTGGTGAGTCTGGTATTGTTCCAGCAGCATTTGTAGCAATATTACTTAACATAATTCTTCCTAAGGATAAAGCTGAGGAAACGGTTAAAGAAGTTGTTTCAGAAGAAGCAGCAACAATAAAGGAAAAGGCTGTAACTAAATAAGGTACAGCAATTAGCGAAGATACCGGGAAAGACGAATAAGGTCATCAGGAGTATCAATATCATATAATTCATATTCATCCTGTGCAGGAACTAAAACAACCTGTGCAGGATATTTTTTTGCAATAAAACCGCCACCCTTGCCCAGTGGAAGTGTAAGAAGCTCATTATAATAGCACTCAGGAAATATTACTGGTGCGCCTGCGTTTTCGTTGAAGGCAAGCCGGCATATCTTATTATTATTATTAATATTATTATTGGCATTGCTGGATTTATCTGTGCTGTTACAAGCAAAATAACTGCTGTTGTAGTAAATAAATAAAAGGCACAGCAGCTGAAGGCTTGTCTTAGTGATAAGCGGCTGGTCTGATGGAAGAAATAATATCCCTTGGGTGCAGCAGCTTTTGTGTCTGTTAGTTTCCTTTAGAATACGTGAAACACCAAGACGTACCATATCATTTCTGTAAGGCATATTGTGTTTAATGCAATGTATATGTTCCCGTTCACATATCTGTACAAGCTCATCATGACGGGTTACGGCAAGAGTTTTACCAAAGCTTACAAAGTGGCTTATATTTATCGCATTTTCAAAGAGAGTGTTGTTGTTGAAGGAGGCTAAAAGCTTGTTGGTACCGAATCTTTTTGACATACCGGATGCCATAATAATGCACGAAATAGAGCTGAAGGTATTATCAATATCGATTAAAAGTACATCAGATCTGCTTTTAATACTGTCAAGAAATTCTGTGGATTGTTTTCTGATGACCGCTAATACGCGTGAGTTATCAAGAAGACTTTTAATGTTCTCCTGAAAAGGGATACAGGAGCTTTCCAGATAACCAAGCTCGTCAATAACAAATACACTATCAGCAGAGGTCATAAGATGCTTCATAATGGCAGGACAGGCGCAGTTAATAAAGCCATCCTCTACGGAGGTCATGTTGTTGCCTTTTTTAGGGGAAACAGGAGTGAGTGTACGTGGTCTGCCAATCACATATTCTTTTCCATCATCTATAAGATTAGATTTAATAACAACTTCTGGTGTGTCTGTTCTGCGGCTTAGCAGATAATTGAAAAAATCAGACATATCCATAGTTTCTTCAATCTGGTTTAAAATGTTGTTTAACAGATATGATTTGCCACTTCCCCGGTCTCCCGTAATAAACAAGTGCTTTTTATGGGACATTTTAAAAAAAGTAATTACAGCCAGAGCGTCTAAATAACAATTATCCATAGATTAAGTCACCTCATTTCAGTAAATGCTTTTATAACGTAGGCGTGTCTAGTGTAAATAGACATATATACGCAGTATAGGTATAGGCTATAATGCCACAACTACGCGGTGGGTTTTATGGTTAATGTCAGTACATTCAATGACATTAATATTATCATATATAAGAGACATCTTTTCATTAATAATATCAAGAGAGTCTGTATGTGTATTAATGGTGCTAAGGATTGTCCCAGACTTCATAAGAAGTATATTATCGCAGTATTCTAAAGCAAGCTCAGGGCTGTGAATACACATTAGGGCGCATCTGCCATTGGATACAATACTTCTTATGTGCTGCATAAGAAGATGACGGTTAGAAAAATCAAGTGCACTATCCGGTTCATCGAGAAGAAGCAGTGGGGAAGCCTCTATTATGGTGCGTGCCAGAATACATAACTGCTTCTGCCCTTCGCTTAAAGCTAAGAAGTCTGATTCGTATAAACCCTTAAGTCCAACCATATCAATAGCTTTATCCACACGCCTGAGCATATCTGTGGTGTAGCCTCCAAGTATGTGCATATGAGGATTGAAGCCAAGCAGACATACATCCCTGACGGTCATGCTTATAGTAAGATTGTTTCTTTGGGGAATGTAGCTTATGAGCTGTGCCTTTTTTTTAACAGAGAGGTTTTCAAGTAAGTGTTCATTAAGCTGACATTTTCCGTTGTGTTTTATAAGTCCCATGATGGCCTTAATAAGAGAGGTTTTACCACAGCCGTTATTGCCAATAACAGCATTAAGCTGTCCAGGCATAAGGTCAAAGCTTACGTTATCAACCGCACAGGTGCTGCCGTAATATACTGATATTCCGTCTGCGGAAAATGTATTATTGAATAAATCGGACATCATAACGCCTCCTTTTTATTAGCTCTGATAAGCAGAATGATAAGCAGTGGAGCACCAAGAAGTGAGGTAAATATACTGACTGGCAGCTCTGATGGGGATACACTTCTTGCCAGTATATCAGCAAGTGTCAGTAAAATAGCTCCTGTGAAGCCACTTGTTATGTATGTAAATATGTCATTACGCTTTGTAAGAAGTCTGGCAATATGAGGTGCGATAAGTCCGATAAAGCTTATAAGCCCCGTAACACATATTATTGATGATACTACTAATGTAGCAAGCATTAGTATGATAAAACGCAGAATTGTCACATTTACACCTAGCGATACAGCTTCCTCTTCGCTTGTAGAGAGAATGAGAACTTGTCTGTATAACATAGCCATTATAATAAAGCCGGTAAGTGTTGTGAAGAACGGAATAGCAAGGCTGTCTCTTGAAATACCATTAAGGCTTCCCATAATCCAGTATTCGATTGAAGCAAGCTGTTTTTCAGGATCTGCAGCAAGCTTTAGAAACATAAGTATAGTCTGTGCCACAGAATGAATAGCTATACCGGCAAGCACGATAGTATAACTGTTTCTGCCAGGGACAAGATAAGCCGTAAGCAGAGTTATTATGAGGGCTGTAACAGCTCCAATAAATGCAGATATGGAGATGACTGGAACAGAAGCAGAAACTGCGACTATTGCAAGAGCAGCACCGGCACTTGCACCGGAGGAAACGCCAACGATATCGGGAGAAGCCAGAGGGTTTTTAAATATAAGCTGATATATATAACCTGATATTGAAAGCCCAAAACCACCTATAACACCCATAATGGCGCGGGGAAGCCTGAGCCTTTTAAAGACCATAATAGACATAGTATCACCAGACAGTAAGCTCTTTAATGTGAGTGGATACTGTCCGGTAATGACAGACCATACAAGTACTACTATAAGAAGCAGTACCTGTATGACTGATAAAAGTATAATTTTGTTCCGGTAATTAGAAGTATTTTTGAACATAAATCATCCTTATTTAGCAGGTGTGAATCCATAAAAGCTTTCATAGAATTTAGTTACACATTCTTCATAGAAATCCTTAGTAACCTTTTCTGGATGAAGAACAGAGGCAATATATATGCTTCCTAAGAAGCTTGCTGGTACAGGTGAATCCCAGGCTTCTATATCACCAGGAAGCTTTACAACCTTTTTATTCTTAACAGCATTGCAGTTTGCAAGATTAGTATCATTTATAACGTCATCTACTGAGTAAGTTGCATCGGCAGCTATTATAATGTAATCAGGGTTCCAGGCAAGAAGCTGTTCATATGAAACATTTGCCCAGTAAGTATCTGTAAGCTCAGAGGCTGCATTCTTTCCTCCTGCATTGCTAAGTAATGTGTTCTGATACATCTTGCTTCCGGCTGTTGAAAGAACAGAGCTGTTGCCTGCAAGATATACTAAAGGAGTGCTTTCACCTGCAAGCTTGGCTTTATTATCAGCTAAAAATGTATCGATAGAATTGTTAAGTGCATCAGAGCGTCCGATTGTGTTAGTTATTTTACCAACAAGTGTTATACATTCCTTAAGGAGCGTTGCATCCTCAGGATTAACAACAACAGCCTTGATACCAAGACCTTCAAGTGTATCTGCAGCTTTTTTTAACTTCATAGGAAGGAATACAACATCAGGTGCTGCTGCAATACAGGCTTCTGTGTTGAATTCCTTAGCTGTTCCCATATTAGGGAGACTTACGATGGATGGAGCTGCAAGCTTATAGATGTTTCGTGTATTAGCCTTAGCTTCGATTCCCACAAGCTTATCCTTTAATCCAAGTGCAAGGAGAAGACTTGTAGAGATATAGTAAGATGAAGCAATCTTTTCAGGTGCTTTTTCAAAGGTCACTGTTCGTCCAGCCTGGTCGGTAACAGTAAGAGGGTAGCTTGTGCTTACCTCGTTAAATTGTGACATTACATCAAATGCTGATGTTGAAGCAGCCTGTGTAGTACTGTCGTTTGCAGCAGAACTGCCACATGCTACAGTTGATATAAGCATGAGCACTGCAAGGACTAAAGCAGTTAATCTTTTAAAATTCTTCATATTTATCCTCATTTCTACTTTATTTTTACACATTTTTTATGTTGGCCAGAATATATCTGACAGCAACAGTTAAAAGAAGTGCGCGAATGAATTTTATCAGATTGACAAGGCTTTTACAAGTCAGTATAGTTATATTATGATGTAATTAAGAAACGGTCAGGAAAAAGGTTAAAGGTTGTTTAAAGCTGCACAGCAGGACTTTTATTTCTGGCATAAGTATGATCAAAATGAGGAGTTTTTATGCTTAATATACAGAATTATAAGAGAGTAGAAAGTATTGAAGAGGCCTACGAGCTTAACCAGAAGAAGGCTAACAGAATTGTCGGCGGCATGATGTGGATGCGTATGGGTGATAACAGAATCAATACCGCGATTGACATGTCAGGACTGGGACTTGATAAGATTGAAGAGGCAGATGAAGAATTTAAGATTGGATGCATGACATCACTAAGACAGTTGGAAAACCATAAGGGGTTTAATGAGTATACGAATGGCTGCGCTAAGGAAGCACTAAGGCATATTGTTGGCGTGCAGTTTAGAAATCTTGCAACAGTTGGTGGAAGCATATATGGAAGATATGGATTTTCTGATGTTCTTACATTATTAATTGGACTTGATTCATACGTTGAATTATATAAGGGTGGAATAGTTTCCCTAAAGGAGTATGCGGCAAAAAGCTATGACAGGGATATTATTGTAAGCATTATAGTTAAGAAAAAGCCAGTCAAGATGTTTTATGAGGCAGTAAGAATAACAGAAACAGACCTTCCGGTTCTTACCTGTGCTGGCGTGGGCTTTAGCGGTTCGGGTGAATATAATATATGCATAGGTGCAAGACCGGGAAGAGCTGTTGTTGTAGAAGATAAGGAAGGTATTCTTAAGGGCGTAGTAAATGATGAGACTATAGAGAGCTTCGCCAGATATGTAAGGGAAAATGTTTCTACAGAGAGTAATATGCGTGGAAGTGCTGAATACAGAAGCCATCTGGCACAAGAGCTTACCAAGAGAGCATTAAGGGCTGTAAATTATTAATAATTAGTTATTGATTATTAATAGCTGATGTATTATTTATATATAAATGTTAATATATAGATTTGTTTATATATCGATTTATTAGTGTATGGATTGGAGAATATATGTTAGTAGATATTAAGTTAAATGGAAAGTCGGTCAAAGCAGATGTGGCCTGCGATATGACTCTTTATGATTTCGTGAGGGAGCATGGCTGTTATAGTGTAAAATGTGGCTGTGAGACTTCTAACTGCGGACTGTGTACGGTATTTCTTAACGATAAACCAGTGCTTTCATGTTCGGTTCTTGCTGTAAGAGCAGATAAATGCAGCGTTACAACGCTTGAAGGTTTACAGGAGGAGGCCGCAGAATTCGTTACATTTATAGCTGACCAGGGGGCAGAGCAGTGTGGCTTCTGTAATCCGGGCTTTGTTATGAATGCTATTGCACTCTTTAGGGAGAATCCTTATCCTGATGAAGATGAGATAAAGGAGTTTCTTTCAGGAAATCTGTGCAGATGTTCAGGGTATGAAGGCCAGTTAAGAGGAATTCTGGATTACCTCAGGGTAAAAAAGGCTAAGGAAGCCAGTGTGGAAAATAAAGAAAATATAGCAGAGGAGGTGAAGTAATGAAGTCGGTTAATAAAGCGGTAAGAAAAAAGGATGCAATGGAGCTGCTTCTTGGAAAGCCAGTATATACAGATGATATTGCACCAAAGGATTGTCTTGTTGTAAAGCTTCTGCGTTCACCATATGCCAACGCATATGTTAAGAGCATTAATACAGATATTGCAATGAAGGTACCCGGAATAGAGGCAATATATACATATAAGGATGTTGACCAGAATATGAAGCGTTTTACCTGTGCCGGTCAGACGTATCCTGAGCCAAGTCCTTATGACAGGCTTATTCTTGATAAACATGTAAGATTCATAGGTGATCCGGTTGCGATTGTTGCGGGAGTGGATGAGCGCTGTGTTGATAAGGCAATGAAGCTTATTAAGGCAGAGTATGAGGTACTTGAGCCAGTGCTTGACTTTACAAAGGCAAAGGATAATGAGATACTTGTTCATCCGGAGGATAACTGGGAAGCAATGTGTCCTGTCGGAGCTGATAATAAAAGAAATCTATGTGCACATGATGAGTGCAGTAATGGTGATATAGATAGGGTGCTTGAGAGCTGTGATATTGTAATTGACAGGACATATCATACAAAGGCATGCCAGCAGAGTATGATGGAGACCTTCAGGACATTCTGTACAATCGATACTTATGGAAGACTTCATGTTGTAAGCTCTACACAGATAGTATTTCATTGCAGAAGAATCATATCACACGCACTTGGAATATCTCCATCAAAGATACGTGTTACAAAGCCTAGAATAGGTGGTGGTTTTGGCGCAAAGCAGACCTCAGTTTCAGAAATATATCCGGCATTTGTTACATGGAAGACTAAGAAGCCAGCTATGATTATATTCTCAAGGGAAGAATCATTGTCAGCTTCATCTCCAAGACACGAGATGCAGATGCATGTAAGGCTTGGTGCAACTAAGGATGGTATCGTAAAAGGAATAGATTTATATACTCTGTCTAACACAGGAGCTTATGGGGAGCATGGACCAACGACAGTAGGTCTTTCAGGACACAAGTCAATACCGTTATATGGAAAGGCAGAGGCATTCCGTTTTGTAAGTGATGTTGTATACACGAATGTTATGTCAGCAGGAGCGTACAGAGGTTATGGTGCCACACAGGGGCTTTTTGCCGTTGAATCTGCTGTAAATGAGCTTGCTGATAAGCTGCATATGGATCCTTTTGAAATAAGATTTAAAAACATAGTTAAGGAGGGCGATGTAATGCCTGCTTACTATGGTCAGGTAAATACAAGCTGTGCGCTTGACAGATGCTTAGCAAAGGTTAAAGAGATGATTAAATGGGATGAGAAGTATCCTATGAGAAAGATATCTGATACGAAGGCACGTTTTGTCGGAATGGGTATGGCTATGCAGGGCTCTGGTATATCAGGTGTGGATGTGGGAAGTGCCACACTTAAGCTTAATGATGAGGGTGTGTATACAATGAATATCGGTGCTGCTGATATGGGAACAGGCTGTGATACAATACTTGCACAGATTGCTGCGGAGGTGCTTGAGTGCAGTACTGATGACATAAGTGTATTCGGTGCTGATACTGATATATCACCTTATGATTCAGGATCATATGCATCAAGTACAACATATGTTACCGGAAAGGCTGTTGAGAACTGTGCCTTAGAGCTAAGAAACAGAATCGAAAGTCTTGGAGCAAAGCTTATAGGCTGTGATAAGAGTGAGGTTACATTTGATGGAAGCTGTGTAAGCTGTGAGGCTGGAGAGCACAAGGGTGCATCAGTAAGTCTTTGTGATATAGCAACAGCTTCTATGTGTGGCAATGATATGGCACTTTCTGTTACTAATACACATACATCACCTATTTCACCACCACCATTTATGGTAGGTGCAGCTGAGGTTGAAGTTGACCTTGTTACAGGCGAAAGCAGGGTTGTAGAATATGATGCATGCGTTGACTGTGGAACACCGGTTAATCCTAATCTTGCAAGAGTACAGGCAGAAGGCGGAATCCTTCAGGGAATTGGTATGGCAATGTCTGAAAATATCACATATTCTGATAAGGGAAAGCTTTATGAGAACTCATTCCTGCAATATAAGATACCATCAAGGATGGATATTGGACATATTAATGTTGAGTTTGAAAGTAGCTTCGAGGATGCTGGGCCATTTGGTGCTAAGTCAATAGGAGAGGTTGTAATAAATACACCACTTCCGGCTGTGACAGATGCACTAAGCCACGCAGCAGGAAAGAGGTTCTATGAGCTGCCTATAACACCGGAGCAGATTGCGATGGCGAGGGCAGAGAATAATTAGGATTATAACAAAGATAAGATAAAAGATAAGATGGCACGATTTATTTCTGGATAAAGGGAATGGTCGTGCTGTTTTTTATGTTTATAAATAAAGTAAAAGCTTGAAGAAATGGACAAAATGAGTGAAAATAGTTTTGAAGAAACAGTCATAATGAGCAAAAATAATCTTGAAGAAACGGACAAAATACGCCAAAACAACTTTGAAGAAATGGGCAAAATGAGTGAAAATAATCTTGAAGAAACGGTCAAAATAAGAGATAATAATATTGAAGAAAGTTATATTATAATATGTATTATATAAAGAAATCAGGGGTGCTTTTAGCACGGTAAAGAATAATGACAATGATATAGTATAGTTCTGAAAGGGGAAGACTATGAATTTTAAAAGAAAAGTATATAGTAGATTGTTAGAATGGAAGGAAAAGTATTCGGATAAATATGCGGTGTTGTTAGAGGGGGCGAGACGAGTTGGTAAGTCTACAATCGCCCAAAGCTTTGGAGAAAATGAATATGACTCGTGTATTCTTATTGATTTTTCAAAAGCAACAGCTAATATATTGGAGTGTTTTGATGATATAGCAAATCTAAATATATTTTTTTTAAGATTGCAGGCGGAAACAGGTATAACATTATATGAGCATAAATCGCTGATTATATTTGATGAAGTCCAGCTATTCCCGAAAGCAAGACAGGCAATAAAACATCTTGTTGCAGATGGAAGATACAGTTATCTGGAAACTGGTTCACTAATATCCATAAAGAAAAATGTAAAGGATATTTTAATTCCATCGGAGGAAATGAAAATACAGGTGTATCCAATGGATTATCAGGAGTTCTGTGATGCAACGGGGGGAAACTATGAACTTCTTTGTCAGATATACAATACAGGTAAGGCTATTGGACAGCCAACTAATCGTAAACTGATGAGAGATTTAAGAATATATATGGCAGTAGGTGGTATGCCTCAGGCAGTTGAAGCTTATATAGAGGGTAAGAATTTCTCGGAAATTGATATGGTCAAAAGACAGATTATATCATTGTATGAAGAAGATTTTAAAAAGATTGATGGTTCTGGAAGAATCTCTGCGTTATATCACTCAATTCCGGCACAACTTGCAAAGGATTCAAAAAAATACAGGATTACTGCGGCAATAGGAAAGAAGAATAATTCAAAAACAGAAGAATTATTGTATGAGCTGATTGATTCAAAGACTGTCTTACCTTGTTATAATTCAACTGATCCAAGGGTAAGCCTGACAGATACAAAGGACTTTGACAGTTATAAATTGTATCTGTCGGATACTGGATTATTTATTACATTAATGTTTATAGACCGTCCAGTCACAGAAAATAATGTATATGCGAAGCTGCTTTCTGATAAGCTGCCAGCTAATCTTGGCTATTTATATGAGAATCTTATTGCACAGATGATTACAGCAGCGGGAAGGGAACTTTATTATCACACTTGGGAAAAAGACAAAAGCACACATTATTATGAGGTTGACTTTCTGATTTCTGAGGGAAGTAAAGTAAATGCCTTTGAAATTAAGTCATCAGGGGCAGGAAAGCACGAATCTATAAAACAGTTTTATAAAAAATTTTCAAAGAATGTAAGTAAGATATATTTAATATCACAAAAAGATGTTGGAAAAGAAGAAAATTTAATGCTGAAACCATTTTATTTAATGCCATTTCTCATAAAGTAGATGACTATTTTACATTATAAAATACAGGAGTAAAAATTATGCCTAATATATTAATTGTAGAAGATGATATAAATATTAATAACCTTCTTTGTGAGGTGCTTATGAAGGCTGGTTATACGTGTGAACAGGCATTTTCAGGAACAGAAGCAAAGCTGCTTCTTAATATAAAAGAAAAGGCTTATACGCTTGTACTGCTTGACTTAATGCTGCCTGGTGCAAGTGGTGAAGAGGTTTTAAAAGAAATAAGAAAACATGGAAGGCTTCCGGTGATTGTGCTGACTGCAAAGGATAGTATAGATGATAAAATCGGAGTGCTGACGGACGGAGCAGATGATTATATAACAAAGCCCTTTGAGATTAGAGAGGTACTGGCACGTATTCAGGTGCAGCTTCGTCATATAGAGGTGGAAACAAAAGGTGAAGCAGAGGCGGAAACGAAGGTAGAAGCAGAGGCAGAAACAGAAGTAAAAACAAAGGCTGGTATACAAAAAGGACAAGGCAGCGGAAGGCTTGAGTTCAGAGATATGGTGCTTACACGCTCTACCTTTGAGGTAAGTATCGGTGGCAGGGTGCTTCCTAAGATTACAAAACAGGAATTCGCAATACTGGAATTGCTGCTTAAAAACCCGAAGCAGGTGTTTAGCAAGGAGGATATATTCGAATATGCGTGGGATGAGCCATATATGGGTGAAACAAAGACTCTTGATGTGCATATAAGCAATATCAGGAAGAAAATAAAGACCGTTACATCTGATGAATATATAGAAACAATCTGGGGGATTGGATATCGCCTGCATGAATAATTTACTCTTTTTTTACTATTTATTTGCGATTGATTAGGATTTATTTTTTATGATAAGAGCAGTTAAGAAAAGGAGGAAAAGGCTTTGAGCGAATTATTATTGCAGACAAGGAATCTGACTAAGCAGTATGGCAGACACAGGGCAGTTGATGATGTAAATATGCACATTAAAAAGGGTGCGATATATGGCTTTATTGGAAGAAACGGAGCCGGTAAAACGACCTGTCTTAAGATGATTAGCGGACTGTCAACACCGTCTTATGGCGAAATAGAAATGTTTGGGTATAAAGGAAAGGACTTACAAAAGGTACGTTCAAGAGTAGGGTGTCTTATAGAAGCTCCCGGACTTTATGGCAATATGTCGGCATATGACAATCTGAACATTAAATGCAAGCTTACAGGGATTAAGAAAAAAGGATATATAGAAGAACTGTTAAAAACAGTGGGTCTTGATACTGTTGGAGAAAAGAAAACAAAGCATTATTCGCTTGGAATGAAGCAGCGCTTAGGAATTGCTCTTGCACTTGTAGGTGAGCCTGACCTGCTTATTCTTGATGAGCCGATTAACGGACTTGATCCACAGGGAATTGTGGAGGTGCGTGAAACCATCCAGAAGCTTGCAAAGGAGCGTGGCATGACAATATGTATTTCAAGTCATATTCTGGAGGAATTATCAAAGATTGCTACAGATTATGGCATTATTCATAATGGATGCCTTGTGCAGGAGCTTACAAGAGAAGAACTTATGAAAAAATGCAGTGAGCGCATAGAGCTTACGCTTGATAATCCTAAGCAGGCTGTTCCTGTGCTTGATGATATGGGCTTTAGCAGCTATCAGGTTATAGATAAAGAACATATTCATATATTTGAAAGACTGGGAGAAAGTGCCAGCCTGAATATGGAGCTTGCAAAGGCAGGGATTCCAGTTAAGGGAATATCTATTACAAGTGAAGAGCTTGAGAATTATTTCTTAAGGCTTACAGGGGGTGACAATCGTGCTTAATATGATAAAGATGGATGTATACAGAATGTTTCGTACAAAGAGTATGTATGTAATATGGATTATATTGCTGGCATCAGCACTGATTACCTCATTTCTTTCAAAAATAGATTATGATGCAGCTAATAAGGAATGGGAGAAACAGCAGGCAGTAGAAAGTCAGGCAGATACTGATACTGATATGCAGGCAGCTGATGTGGTAAATGCACAGGACATAGAGCAACAACAGGCAGCTGACAGCAACAAGGAACAGCTTTCGCAGCAGAATACAGATAATGTCAATATTGGTATGAGTGTGGAATTACCTACGGAGCCAGGGAAGAAGGTTACGGTAATGGATGTTTTCTTTTCTAATGCACAGGGAAAGTTTTATGCACTTTTTCTTGTAATATTTGCGGTTATGTTTGCAACAGCAGATATTAAGAGCGGTTATATTAAGAATATTGGAGGACAGGTGTCACAAAGAGGAATGCTTATTGCATCAAGGGCAGTTGCACTTGCCTTATTTACAGCAATTACCTTTGCAGGGATATTTGTATTCCAGGCAGCAGCAAATATGCTTGCGTTTAGATGTGTGGTGTGGGGTGACTGGAAAGAGATTATACCTTATTTCTTAACAGAACTTATACTTCATTATGCGTTTGTGTTAATATGTATGGCGATAGCAGTTATAATTAAGAATAATGTCATAAGCATGACATTGTCGGTATGTCTTACCATGAATATAATGAGCATTGTGTATGCCCTTATAGATTATGTGGGCAATAGAGTGGGACTTCATAACTTCAATATATATAAGTATACAGTAACTGGAAGGATGGCAATGCTTCCTATGAATGCAGGTAGGGACGATGTTATTAGTTCAATGTGTGTGGCAGCCACATTTATTGTTATAATGCTGTCATTAAGCAGTTATATTTTTCAGAAAAGGGATATTTAGAGAATGAGGATTATTATTGGAATATTAGCAGTAATAATTATTATACAGGCATTTATTATGTGGAAATACCAGCGGCAGATTAAGGACATCTGCCGCCAGTTGTCGTTTCTTATGGAACATGATAGTAACAAGCTGATTCAACGTGAAATAGATATGGGAGGAATAGGTGAGCTTTCAGATAAATTGAATGAACTACTTGACCTGCGTAAAAAAGAAAGAAACGAGTACAGAAAAAAAGAAGAGCTGATAGCAGACACATATACTAATCTTTCACACGATATAAGGACACCGCTTACATCGCTGGATGGGTATTTCCAGCTTATAGAGGAATGTGACAATATAGATGACCAGAGGAGATATCTTGATATAATCAGAGAAAGGCTTAACAGCCTCAATGAAATGCTGGAGGAGCTTTTTACATTTACCAAGCTGAAAAATGATTCATATAAGCTGGAGCTTACAGACTGTTGTATAAACAGAATATTAAAAGAAGCTGTATTTTCTTATTATGATGAATGGAAGAAGCAGGGTATCTGCCCGGATATTAGTATTACTGAGGAAATGCTGTATATATCAGGTAATAAGCAGGGCTTAAGAAGAGTTATACAGAATGTCATAAAAAATGGTATTGATCATGGGGAAAAGAACATAAGTATCGAGCTTACCAGAAAGGATAATCACGCCTTGCTTAAAATCAGCAATTATACAGAACATCCTGAAAATATTGACTTAAGCCATGTGTTTGAACGTTTTTATAAAGCGGATGTGGCAAGAGGCAGAGCCTCAACCGGACTGGGTTTATCTATTGCAAAAGAGCTTGTGGAGCGTATGAATGGAGATATAAGTGCAAGAATACAGGGAAATGATTTCATTATTGAGATAAAAGTTCCGCTTGTGGTATAATGAGCACAATAGTGCTCATCTTAAAAGTTCCTTACGGAACTTTGTATGTGCGCTGAAAAGCTGTGCAAATATTGTGGTATAATATGTATGAAAAAATAATAAAAATATCATACTGTATATTGACAGAAAAATAACAAAGTGATATAAAATGCAGAAGAAAAAGGGGCTGCTACAAAGGAATTATATACAGAATATGCTGATTCGTTTAATGAATGGGGAATACTACAAGTTCAATAATAAAGGGAGACATACGCATGAAAAATATAAAAGAAATAGGGGATTTTTTTATAAATCTGAATGAATATGTATATGCAACAGATATAGAAACCAATGAGATTGTATATATGAATCATAAAGCATTGGAAGCGTATGGCTTGGAATCAATAGAGGATATAAAAGGCCTGAAGTGCTATGAGGTATTACAAAAAGCTTCTGTTAAATGTGGAATGTGTAATAACAGCAGGCTTCTGCCTGGAGCCTTTGATGAATGGCGTTATTATAATCCTGTATTAGATAAATATATGATAATAAAGGATACACTGATAGAGGGCGAAGGGAACAGAAAGTACAGGCTGGAAATAGGCATAGATATAAGTGAAGAGTTTGCACAGGATAAGCTTATCCAAAAGTACAGAGAAACTGAGGCACTTGTCAATGAGGGCTTAAGAGAGGCACTTGCAGCAGATACACCTGATGAAACGATTAACACACTTCTTGGGTATATAGGTAAAGCACTTAATGGAGAAAGAACCTATATATTTGAAAAAAATATATATGGCAGAGATGATAATACATATGAGTGGACGGCAGATGGAATAAGGTCAGAGAAGGATAATCTTCAGAATCTGCCTTCAGAGGTATGTGCTAACTGGTATAAGTGCTTTGAAAAAGGCGGAAACATAGTAATTCAGGATATTGAAGAAATAAAGGATAGTGATTCCCTGCAATATGATAATTTAAAAAGACAGGGTATTCATTCAATAATTGCAATTCCTATATATAACGAAGGAAATGTTGTTGCATTTATGGGAATAGGCAATCCGCCACTGCTTACACTTAAATATGCCTTAAGTATACTTGAGATTATGGGAGCTTTTATTATATCGTGTATAAAGCGCAGGAATACGATAAGAAAGCTTGAGAATATGAGCTATAAGGATGCCCTGACTAATATAGGAAACCGCTTTGCAATGAGTGCATGTGTAGATAATATAGATAAAAAACAAAGTATAGGCGTTGTATATTGTGATGTTACAGGACTTAAGTATGTGAATGATACGATGGGACACGAGGCTGGTGACAGACTTATTCTAAATGCATGTGCATGTCTTACGGATGTGTTTGGAGAAGATGGGGTGTTCCGTATAGGTGGTGATGAATTCCTTGTAATCTGTACACAGATAGACGAGAATACATTAATAAAGCATATAACAGAGTTAAAAGAACTAATGAAAGAGCGTTCTGTGAATATGGCAGCCGGTGTTATCTGGAGGGAGAACGTAATAACAGGCTTTGGCGAAATATTACGTGAGTCTGAGGAGCTGATGTATGCTGATAAAGCACAATATTATAAAGAAAAAGGTGTTGAACGCAGAAAAGGACGGGCATAGCAGGGCTAAAGCAATACATGTAACACAATAACAGGAAATTTTGTGATAAATTATAATAAATAATACAGCTTAATTATTGACATTTTAAGATCAATTATATACAATCACATTATCTGCGATGACGAAGACAGTAGATTATGAAAGAAAGCGATAGCGAACCGGGATGGTGGAAGCCGGTGTGAGTAGAGCATAGTTGAATATCACTTCCAAGCATCCTTGCAGAACTTTGCAGTATAATATTATGGGTAACATTAAGGATAGTATTATATTACGAAAAGTAAGTAAGGACGGTAATCCTACCGTTACAAGGGACGCATATGATGGTATGTCGTAATTGATATAGGTTAAGTTGATTCAGCCCCTGTCGTATTACGGCAGGGGCTTTTTTGCATATGTAACGACATTTGTTACAGCACCAATAAAGCAAGCTAATATCGTTACGATTAAGTAAATGATTTGAAAGGAGTAACACAATGGTATACGAGAAAGTTTCATCAGATATGAATTTCGTAGACAGAGAAAAACAGGTCGAAAAGTTCTGGAAGGATAATGATATATTCCAGAAGAGTATTGATAACCGCAAGAAGGGGGAGACATATACATTTTATGATGGACCTCCTACAGCTAATGGTAAGCCACATATCGGACATGTTCTTACAAGAGTTATAAAGGATATGATTCCAAGATATAGAACAATGAAGGGTTATATGGTTCCACGTAAGGCCGGATGGGATACACACGGACTTCCAGTTGAGCTTGAGCTTGAGAAGGAATTAGGTCTTGACGGCAAGGAACAGATTGAAGAGTATGGTCTTGAGCCATTCATTAAGAAATGTAAGGAAAGCGTATGGAAATACAAGGGTATGTGGGAGGATTTCTCATCTACAGTTGGTTTCTGGGCTGATATGGATAACCCATATATCACATATGATGATAACTTCATCGAGTCTGAATGGTGGGCTTTAAAGCAGATATGGGATAAGGGTCTTTTATACAAGGGCTTTAAGATTGTTCCTTACTGCCCACGTTGTGGAACACCACTTTCATCACACGAAGTAGCACAGGGCTATAAGGCTGTTAAAGAGCGTTCAGCAGTAGTACGTTTTAAGTGTGTAGGCGAAGATGCATATTTCCTTGCATGGACAACAACACCTTGGACACTTCCATCTAACGTGGCACTCTGCGTGAACCCAGAAGAAACATACGTTAAAGTTAAGGCAGCAGACGGCTATACTTACTATATGGCAGAAGCACTTCTTGATAAGGTACTTGGTGGACTTGCAGTTAAGGCAGGTCAGACAGTAGGCGGAAATGTTATCGAAGAAGGTAAGGAAGCTGGAAGCGGCGCTGGCGTTGACTACGAAGTATTAGAAACTTACAAGGGTAAAGACCTTGAATATAAAGAATATGAGCCATTATATCAGTGTGCGGCAGATGTTGCAGCTAAGCAGCACAAGAAGGGACATTTTGTTACATGTGATGACTATGTAACTATGTCAGATGGTACTGGTATCGTTCATATTGCACCAGCATTTGGTGAAGATGATGCCAAGGTTGGACGTAAGTATGACCTTCCATTCGTACAGTTTGTTGACGGAAAGGGTGAACTTACAAAGGAAACACCATATGCAGGACTTTTCGTTAAGAAGGCAGACCCAGAAGTACTTAAAGACCTTGATAAAGAGGGCAAGTTATTCGATGCTCCTAAGTTCGAGCATGATTATCCATTCTGCTGGAGATGTGATACACCACTTATCTACTATGCAAGAGAATCATGGTTTATTAAGATGAGTGACCCAGAAGTTAAGGCTAACTTAATAGCTAATAATAAGACAATCAACTGGATACCAGAAACAATCGGAACTGGACGTTTTGGTGCATGGCTTGAAAATGTTCAGGACTGGGGAATTTCACGTAACAGATACTGGGGTACTCCTCTTAATATCTGGGTATGTGATGATTGTGGAGAAATGTTATCTATCGGAAGCAAGGCAGAGTTAAAGGAACATGCTGATAACTGTCCAGATGATATCGAGCTTCACAGACCATATATTGATGCTGTTACTTGTACTTGTCCTAAATGTAAGGGCAAGATGAAGAGAGTTCCAGAAGTTATCGACTGCTGGTTTGACTCAGGTTCAATGCCATTTGCACAGCACCACTATCCATTTGAGAATAAGGAAGTGTTTGAACAGCAGTTTCCTGCTAAGTTCATTTCAGAAGCCGTTGACCAGACAAGAGGCTGGTTCTACTCACTTCTTGCCATATCAACACTTCTTTTCAATAAAGCACCTTATGAAAATGTTATCGTACTTGGTCATGTTCAGGATGCAGATGGACAGAAGATGAGTAAGTCAAAGGGAAATGCTGTTGATCCATTTGATGCATTAAAGAAGCACGGTGCAGATGCCATCCGCTGGTATTTCTACGAGAATTCAGCACCATGGCTTCCTAACAGATTCCATGACAAGGCTGTTACAGAAGGTCAGAGAAAGTTTATGGGAACTATCTGGAACACATATGCGTTCTTTGTACTTTATGCTAACATTGATGACTTCGATGCTACTAAGTATACACTTGAGTATGATAAGCTTCCAGTTATGGATAAATGGATTCTTTCAAAGCTTAATACTCTTGTTAAGACTGTTGATAATAATCTTGCCAACTACAAGATTACAGAGACAGCAAGAGCGCTTGAAGATTTCGTAGATGAGCTTTCTAACTGGTATGTAAGAAGATGCCGTGAAAGATTCTGGGCTAAGGGTATGGAGCAGGATAAGATTAATGCTTATATGACTCTTTACACAACACTTGTAACACTTTGCAAGGCAGCAGCACCTATGATTCCTTTTATGACAGAAAGCATTTACAGAAACCTTGTATGCAGTATAGATAAGACAGCTCCTATCAGTATCCACCTCTGCGACTTCCCAGAAGTTAAGGAAGAATGGATTGACAAGGAACTTGAAGATAATATGGAAGATGTATTAAATGCTGTTGTTATCGGAAGAGCATGCCGTAACTCAACTAACATCAAGAACAGACAGCCAATCGGCAAGCTGTACATCAAGGCTGACTGGAAGTTAAACGAATACTTTACAGCTATCATAGCAGATGAGCTTAATGTTAAGGAAGTTGAGTATACAGATGATGTAAGAGCATTTACTTCATACTCATTCAAGCCACAGTTAAAGACACTTGGACCAAAGTATGGCAAGCATCTTAATGCTATAAGAACTGCGCTTTCAACACTTGATGGCAATGCAACTATGGATGAGCTTAATACTAAGGGTTCATTTACAATCAATGCTGATGGTGAAGATATCGTTCTTGAAAAGGATGATGTTCTTATAGAGATGACTCAGAAGGAAGGTTTTGTAGCAAGTTCTGATAAGGGTATCACAGTTGTTATGGATACTAACCTTACACCAGAGCTTATCGAGGAAGGCTTCGTAAGAGAAATAGTAAGCAAGATTCAGACAATGCGTAAGGATGCTGGATTTGAGGTTATGGACAAGATTACTGTATATGTAGATGGTAATGACAAGTTAGCAGACCTTATGAAGAAGAACGAAGAGCAGATCAAGAGCGTTGTTCTTGCAAATACTATAGAAACAGGTAAGACAGCAGGATTCACTAAGGATTGGGATATCAATGGTGAGAAGGTTGTACTTGCAGTTGAGAAGAACTAATATAGAACTTTAATATATCAGGAGAAAATTACAGTTGTGCGAATTTTCTCCTGATTTTTTAATATTTACAGTTTTTGGGTTGATGTATAAATATTTGTGAAAATATATATTGACAAATAAGGTTTAGTGACTTAGACTAAGGCTATAAATATCAGATAAGAGAGGTGCAGATTAATATGCAGCCAGTAATATATGAAAGTGAGTATAACTTCTGTAAGATATTGTGGGAGAATGAACCGGTTAAGAGCACAGAGCTGGTGAGATTATGCAGGGAAAAGCTTGACTGGAAGAAGTCAACCACATATACAGTTATAAAAAGACTGAGTGACCGCGGAATAATAAAGTCCGAGAATGCAATAGTCACATCTATAATTAAGAAAGAAGATGCACAGTCAATAGAGAGCGTGAATACCATAGATTCAAGATTTGACGGTTCGCTGCCGGAATTTGTGGCGGCTTTTGTTCGTGCAAGGGGGATAACGGACGAGGAAAGACAGGAGATAGTAAGGCAATTTGGGTTAGATAAATAACACAATGGGGATTGTGTAAAGTGGAAGGCTTAGGGCAATCCGTATACATCAGTGAGTGGGGGTATACATATGATGGGGTTAAAGTTATATACAGACATTTTGGAGAATAATATCAGAGTAATGGCAGCTATATTAATATGCCTGCTGATATGCGGTTTAATGCGCATAAAGTCAGCCAAGCTTAAGCTGCTATTAATGTCTTTGGTGTGGGTCAGAATTCTGATACCACTGTCAATCAGATTCAATATAAAAATAGTATCAACAGACATATTGTCAGAAGTGAGTTACACAGATAGTGTGACGGGAATAACAATAAATATGTATGAAATATTAGCGGTCATATGGCTGCTTGGAATTGTTGTGATATTTCTACATAATATGTTAGCTGATATGAAATTCAGGAACGGATTATCTACAAGTATTCCACAGGAGATACTAGCTGGCGGTAAAAGAGTGAAAGTATACAGAAGTGATTATATATCTTCTGGATTGGTATATGGTGTTGTCAGACCTAAGGTTTATATATCATATGCAGTCAATGATGAAGACGTACCATATCTTTATGAGCACGAGTATACGCACATACGCCACAGACATCATATTATCAAGATAATAACAGGCATAGCAGCGGTTATATATTGGTACAATCCGCTGGTATGGATGTTTTATAAGTATTATGCAGAATATATAGAGTTAAGCTGTGATTATGACTGCTGTAACAGACATAGGGACGATGAGGACTGGAGTAAGAAATATGCCAATATATTGTTAAATAGTGCTTATAAAGGCAATGTGACAAAAGTAAGGGTGCTGGGATTTAATAATGATTACAGAATTACGATTAATAGAATAGGTAATATAATGAAGCCTCAAAGTGCCAGTACCAGCAAGGTGGCAGTATCATTACTGATATTGACGGTTGTTATGGCTGCATTATTCATAAAGCCTACGGTGCAGTATGTAGAAGCCGGTGGTAGTGAAGTTAATAGAAGTACAGATGTCATTGAAAAGATAGAGCAGACAGATAAGAGCGTACAGATAGAAGATGAAGAACAGGCAGAAGATGAGGTAATTAAGACAGAGCAGAAGGAAGTTGATGGGAAAGTATTAGGAACGGGTGGACAATATGTCCAGTCATATCAAGAGGTCATTGATGATGACGGCAATTTAGTTAAAGTTGTTGTAAAATATCCGGATGGCAGTTCTGATAGTATAAATGAATAAATTAGTTAGGAAAGGGATAGAGATTATTATGAAAAGATTAGAAAAAATATTTATTACGAATATATTATTAGCAATATTAATATGCACAATGCCAATTAATGAAGCTAAGGCTGATGATGTTTTATATGTAAGTTCATATTCAGAAGATGATATGCAAATGATGAGGGAATATTCTGCTAAGTCAGTAATGTATTTAACGCTTACAGATATAGATACTAATGAATTGACTGCAGATGTAATAGTTAGTATTTTATACGATTATGCTGATGGATATTGGGTTGAAATGAATAATGTATATTTAAGTATAGAGTGTTATGAGGGCTATTTAGTTTTTGTTGATGAGAACCAAGAAATATACCAAGATTACGGAGTAAGATATTGCACGATAAGCAACTCTGACGGTTTAAATATAAAATATAAGATAAAAGCGTACGCAGATTGTTATGGTGAAACAAGTGTAGATTATGAAATAATAGATAGATATTATGATTAATAACATAATGGGAATGAACATTGTGGTAGCTAATATGTAATAAATAAAAGTAAAATTAATTGACAGAATAGGTCTAATGAGTTAGACTAACAGTATAAATACTTTGTGCATTAATTATAAAGAACCAAGAGCTCAGTTCTTAATATTTAGTATTAGTGCAACAAAGAGTTAAATTTAATTAAGAAAGGAGGAGGTATAGATAATATTTAGTTAGTAACCGAGTAACTAAAGATATTTGCCGAAAGGAGAAAATATTATGAATTTTATGAGAATAAAGAAAATAGGTAAAATGGCAACAGCGGCTATCATAGCATTTATTGCTGTTGTAGTATTTATTAATCCACAGAAGGCCTCTGCATCACAGGGTGGTGTAGTAACGGTAACAGCTACTTCTAATTATGTACTTGATAATTCACATAATGTTGATATTTCTATAACAGCTCGTGTTGAATATGCATATGATGAAGGCTCTTATGGCTGGGTTATAGATATAATTCCTAAAGGATGGAGCAAGGATAGTGTTAATGTTGCAATAGATAATATGGATTACGTAGAACAATATGGATACACGACATCAATGGCAACATATGTATTCCATTATACAGGTCATGCAGCAGATGGTGATGATTATTATTATGGATATGTAACTTTTAGATTTTATGTTGATGAATGGGGAAATATTGATTACTGGTTAGAATAATAAAATATTTAAGTTTTGAATAAAGAAAGGGGCGTATCGGCTATGAAAAAGATATTTTTAATTATGATGACAGTTACAACAGCATTAGTTATGACAGCGTGTTCGGGTAAGGTAACAAATCAGACATCATCTGAGGATTATAAGTATTCCTCATATGTATATGATGACAATGCACCACAGTATTATATGTCGGATAATGCAGCGGCATCAGAGACAGGATATTATTATATAGCCGGTGCGCCTGTTAATAATAATAGAAATTCGTATATATATTATTATGATATGGTGAAAGATATGACCATACCATTATGTTCAAAGATAGACTGTGACCATAGGACAGAAGAGTGTGAGGCATATATGTCTGAAGATGCCTGTCTGGGAAATAAGATATGGTATCATAATCAAAGGTTATATATGATTGAGAGGACTACAGAAAAAGATATACTTGTTTCCTATGATAAGACAATGAGAGATAAGAAAGAAGAGAAGACGTTATCAATAAATGGATTGTCAGTTAATAAATATGATAATAGTGCCTGTTTAACTAATGGTAAATTATATTATTTAGTATCGGGAGATAATCAGAGATATCTGTGTGCAGTGCCTATAGATACAGATGAGCAAGCCTATATTGTGAAACAGTACGCTAGTGAGTATCACTATTATGAAAGACTTTCATTATATCCAATAGAAGATAATCTATATGTTAACTGGGTGAGTGGAATATCAGCTGATGAGTATAGATATTATACAGAGCAGATTGATGTGTCAACAGATGAAGTTGTTATTCAGTGCAATATGAATGAGAAGTATCCAGAAATAGCATCAACTATTATATATACAGAATGGTGTATACAGTCGCGTTTTGATAGTGATGGAAATATATATTTTGCATGCGTAGGTGATAATAAATATATAGTAAGAAAGCTTAATATAAGTACAGGGGATATCAAAGACATATATTCGCAGGAAATGCAGCACGAAAAAGACTACAGGTATGTGAGTTTGAAAAATTATGATGGTAAGTATTTATATATTTATAAAAATGTCAATGGAGAAGCACTTGATGGAAAGAGTATTGAAGAAAAATTAAAAAAATATGACAATAATATATACATATTGGATACTGATGGCAATGTAATAGATACAGTAACATTGAATGGAACAGATGATACAGCAAGTGGAAATATTTCAGGTGAATTTTATGGAGGAGATGACAGATGTCTTCTTATTGTATTTAGCACATATGGTATAAAAGGTCTGGAGTTATCTGAAGAAAAAACAGCTCTTAGAACAGAACTTATAGAAGAAGGTAGAAAAAATAAAAATGGAGGTCCTGTTATTAGTATTTCAGCTATTTTGGATAAATCTCAGATTGGCAGTGGTGCTATAACTTTGGAGCAGATTACACCTGAATAACTGAAGATATTTGTCGAAAGGAGAAAATATTATGGGGATAATGAAAATAAAGAAAATAGGTAAAATGACAATAGCGGCTATTATAGCATTCATTGCTGTTGTAGTATTTATTAATCCACAGAAGTCATCAGCATCACAGGGTGGTGTAGTAACGGTAACGGCAGCTTCCAATTATGTACTTGACAATTCACATAGTGTGGATATTTCTATAACGGCTGATGTTGAATATGCATATGATGAGGGTTCTTATGGCTGGGTTATAAATATAACTCCACGAGGATGGAGTGATTATGGTGATGTTATTATAGGTAATATGGATTACGTAGATGAATATGGATATACAACATCAATGGCAACATATGTATTCCATTATACAGGTTATTTAGGAGATAGTGATTATGAGGGATATGTATATTTCAATTTTAGTGTTGATGAATGGGGGAATATTGATTACTGGTTAGAATAATAAAATATCTAAAATGTTGATTATGGAAAGGGGCGTATCGGCTATGAAAAAGATATTTTTAATTATGGTAACAGTCACAATAGCGTTAGTTATGACGGCATGCTCGGGTAAGGTAACAAATCAGACATCATCTGAGGATTATAAGTATTCCTCATATGTATATGATGACAATGCACCACAGTATTATATGTCGGATAATGCAGCGGCATCAGAGACAGGATATTATTATATAGCCGGTGCGCCTGTTAATAATAATAGAAATTCGTATATATATTATTATGATATGGTGAAAGATATGACCATACCATTATGTTCAAAGATAGACTGTGACCATAGGACAGAAGAGTGTGAGGCATATATGTCTGAAGATGCCTGTCTGGGAAATAAGATATGGTATCATAATCAAAGGTTATATATGATTGAGAGGACTACAGAAAAAGATATACTTGTTTCCTATGATAAGACAATGAGAGATAAGAAAGAAGAGAAGACGCTATCAATAAATGGGCTGTCAGTTAATAAAAATTATAACAGTGCCTGTTTAACTAATGGTAAATTATATTATGAAATATCTGGAGATAATCAGATATATCTGTGTGCAGTGCCTATAGATACAGATGGGCAGGCTTATATTGTAAAACAGTATGCGAGTGGGTATTATTATCACGAAGTGATTTCATTATATCCAATAGAAGATAAGCTATATGTTAACTGGCTGAGTGGAATATCAGCTGATGAGTATAGATATTATACAGAGCAGATTGATGTGTCAACAGATGAAGTTGTTATTCAGTGCAATATGAATGAGAAGTATCCAGAAATAGCATCAACTATTATATATACAGAATGGTGTATACAGTCGCGTTTTGATAGTGATGGAAATATATATTTTGCATGCGTAGGTGATAATAAATATATAGTAAGAAAGCTTAATATAAGTACAGGGGATATCAAAGACATATATTCGCAGGAAATGCAGCACGAAAAAGACTACAGGTATGTGAGTTTGAAAAATTATGATGGTAAGTATTTATATATTTATAAAAATGTCAATGGAGAAGCACTTGATGGAAAGAGTATTGAAGAAAAATTAAAAAAATATGACAATAATATATACATATTGGATACTGATGGCAATGTAATAGATACAGTAACATTGAATGGAACAGATGATACAGCAAGTGGAAATATTTCAGGTGAATTTTATGGAGGAGATGACAGATGTCTTCTTATTGTATTTAGCACATATGGTATAAAAGGTCTGGAGTTATCTGAAGAAAAAACAGCTCTTAGAACAGAACTTATAGAAGAAGGTAGAAAAAATAAAAATGGAGGTCCTGTTATTAGTATTTCAGCTATTTTGGATAAATCTCAGATTGGCAGTGGTGCTATAACTTTGGAGCAGATTACACCTGAATAAGTTATGGGTGAGGTGAAGGCGTATGGAACTTGTAAGAATTGTAAGAAAAAGCATGCTTTGTATAATCTGTCTGTTCATAGCAATGATATGTATAAGCATTTATCAGATTAATTATAATCAGGATAGTAAAGTGTATAAGTATTACAAGGAGATTATCGCAGATTATAATAATATTAAAAATGATAACGTAGCATTTACAGCAGAAAAACTTACTAAAACGTATGAACAATATAAGGAAGAAGACAGCGAATATATAGAGGAAGCTGCTGGACTGATTAAGGAAAAAGAAAAATATATCGAAAGTTATAATGCAGATAACCAGTCAAAGAATTATAACAGAATATTGCAGAGTACACTTTTTGGTAATGACAATAGTTTTTATATACTTAATGCGAATAAACAGATTAAGGATAAGGAAAATCGCCCATCTGTTGATGTAGAAATGGTTAATACAACGGCTGTTGAAAAGCTGGTAACCAACAGAACGATGCCTCTTTTGTATATAATTATATTTACAGTTATTATTATCTATTTTACAGAAGAAACAGATAATGGTGTATTAGTACTTGTAAGAACAAGCAGGCGTGGGCGTATATTACTTCCCATAGTAAGATGTGGAATTATAATTATATATAATATTGTACTTTCATTTCTGTACAACGGAATATTGTATGCTATATATGCTCGCGTATATGGAATTTCTGGCGGCACATATATACAGAATTCCAAGTTGTTTAATATGTTTCCATATGCTATAAGCATTAACCAGTTCTTTATTCTATATTGTCTGTTATATGCACTGGCAATGTTTACTATAGGGTTATTCATATATTTTGTAATTAATCTTATAAGTAATTATAAAGTTGCTGTTACATTGGTTATAGTAATATTTTTGTGTGAATATCTGCTATATAATAAAATTCAGTATAATAGCCAGTTTAATGCTTTGAAGTACATAAACATAATAAATATATTGTTTTCTGGAACATCTTATCTTGTATATGAGAACTGGGGAACCAATGGTTTTATAGCAGATATAAGTACTACTACATTTGTTATGACCGCGGTTATATTCCTTATAAGTCTTGTTGGAAATATAGTTGTGTATTCATCAAAGCATACTATCAGAAAGAAGAATATTATTGATATTATGCTTGATAAAATACATATATTGATACAAAAACTGATGTATAAAATGTCGCTTCTTTTAATGGAAATATATAAGACGCTTGTAATACAGAAGGGAATTCTATTTATAATTGTATTGGTGTATGTGCTTATGACATTTAAAATTCAACGAGGAGTGGATTACACTAATACCAATTATATGGTTAATAAATTCTATAAGGAATTTGATGGACGTGCGCCAGATGAAGATGTGGAAGCCTATATAACAGATTTAAGAGATGAGTTAGAAGAAGCAAAGCAGGATGAAGCTGCAATGTTATATAAAAAGGAGGAGTTGTTAAAAGAGCAGCGTAACATAGATGTAATGCAGACGGCAGTTGATTATGTCAATGAAATTAATGATAACAGGTCAGCATCAGCAGTTATAGTTAATCCAGCCAATTATAACGATATATTTGGAGAAAGAATGTATTCTAGTAATGAGAGCGTGAATTTTATAAGTATTATTATAGTTATATTATTATTTGCAGGGGACTATGCTTTTGAAAAGCAGAATAAAATGACAGCCCATATACGTTCATCTAAAGGAAGAGTAAGGTTATGGAATAATAAAATGTTAAAGGTTTTCATAATAACCACATTATTGTGGCTGATATCAACTATAATTAATGTACATAATATATCTGACCGTTATGTATATAACCAGCTTACACAAAGTATATGGTGTTTACAGATGTTTAAGGATTTTCCAGTTAATATAAGTATTCTGGCATATATTATCTGGTGTAGTGTATACAGGCTTATATGGATGCTTGTTGTTGCATTTACAGCTTATATTATATCTTATAGGTTTAGCTATAAAGTATCGTTAATGGTTTCATTTGTTATGTTAATACCACACGTTATATATATATTAGGTGTAAACTGGGCGCAAAAGTTTTCAATAGTTGTAGGTATGGATATTAACAGACTGTTTAATACATATGGCTATAACGTAAAAAGCATAATTCTGCTTATTGTAGTATTTGTAATAATGCTTGTGATAGCCTGTGCAACATATCGTAAAAATATAAAATAATATTTTTAAATATTATATAGACAGAATATCCATTAAATAAAAGCTATTTGGTATGAGAAGTATGGAGGGTTATTATGGAACTTAAGATTACAGATTTAAAGAAAACATATGGAAATGTCAAAGCTTTGAAAGGGATAAATTATACATTTACGCCGGGAGTATATGGAATACTTGGTGCTAACGGTGCAGGCAAAAGTACGATGATTAATCTGATAACAGATAATGTCAGCCGTGATAAGAATGGCGGAAGCATAATGTATAGTGATGGTGAAGATAATACAGTATCTAAGGAGCTTGTTGATATATTAAAGCTTGGGGCAAAGTTTCGTGGGGTTGTAGGATATATGCCACAGCAACAGGGCTTTTATGAGGAGTTTTCGCCTAAGGCATTTCTTAAGTATATGGCAGAGATAAAAGGTGTTAAGAGTGTAAAGTCTGTTGATGAAGCTGGAAATGTGACCATTAAAAAAGTTAATCAGCAGATAGATGAATTGCTTGAAGTAGTCAATCTTACATCAGTTGCGTATAAGAAGATAGGAGGTTTCTCTGGTGGTATGAAACAGCGAGTGCTTCTTGCACAGGCGTTATTGGGTGACCCAAAGATACTTATACTTGATGAACCGACAGCAGGTCTTGACCCTAAGGAAAGAATAGGTATCCGTAATTATATTGCTGAATTATCCAGAGATAAGATTATATTATTCGCAACTCACGTTGTAAGTGATATTGAGTGTATAGCGGATAAAGTGCTTTTGTTAAAGGATGGTGAGATAATTGCAACGGGTACACCATCAGAGCTTATTGCCAATATGCAGGGGAAGGTTGGTGAGGTTGTATGTACACTTGATGATGTAGCGGCCTTGCAGGAGAAGTATCATATAGGTAACATAAGACAAAGAAAAGATGGTCTGGTGTTAAGACTTGTGGGAGATGAGCTTCCTGAGGAGGCAGTAAAAGTAGATAATGATATAGATCTGGAAGATGTATATCTTTATTATTTTGAATGATAACAAAATAATAGAATGAAATAATAGTGTGATTAATTATAAAGACAGTTATAACAGTATTAGCAGTATTTATAGCGGTGATTATTATTAAGAATCCAGATAAGGCATTAGCAACGCAGACTGGTGAAGATGATGTTTATGCAGAGTTAACGGATGTCCAATTAGATGATTCACATTCTATAAATATATATGCACATACACACGTTTCATATGCATATGATGAAGGTGCATATGGTTGGATAGTGGATGGATATGTAGTTGGTAATGATGGTGTTGGAAGTGATAATGTAAACGTAGAGGTGCTTCAATTAGATGAACAATATGGATATGGAACATCACAATTATGTTTTAAATATTATTTTTATGGACATTCATTTATAAATGATTACCGAGGATATATTTATATATATGTATCTATTGATGAATGGGGCAATCTGGATAGTTGTATAGAGTACAAACCGATATAATGAATAGATATATAAATATAACGTGACAAATATTACATTGATTTAGCATATTAGAAAGAGGTGTATCGGCTATGAAAAAAATAATATTAATAATAATCACGGTAGTGACAATGTTGGGAATATCTGCCTGTGGTGATAAGCAATCTAATCAATCAACAGTAACTGATGATTACAGGTATTCTTCATATACTTATGACGATAATGCACCGCAGTATTATATGGCGGGTTCCGCAGCTGCATCGGAGACAGGATATTATTACATAGACGGTGCACCAGTTATTAATAATAGTAATATGTATATATATTATTATGATATGATTAAAGATATGACGATACCATTATGTTCTAAGGTTGATTGCGACCATAGAACAGATGAATGTGAGGCATATATATCACAGAATATCTGTGTAGGAAGCAAGATATGGTATCATAATCAAAGATTATATATGATTGAGAAAACTGAGGAAAAAGATATACTTGTTTCTTATGATAAGACGATGAGAGATAAGAAGGAAGAGAAGACTTTATCAATAAATGGATTGTCAGTTAATAAAAATAGTAAGAACGCCTGTATAACTAATGGTAAGCTGTATTATGAATTATCAGGGGATAATTCACTGTTTATATGTGCGGTTTCTTTGAATTCAGATGAACAGGCATATGTTGTTAAAGAGTATGTGAGTGAATATAATTATTATGAAAGAGTATCGTTATATCCAATAGAGGATAAGATATATGTGAATTGGTTAAGTGGAGTATCTGCCGATAAAAGCTTATATTATATAGAACAGATAGATATCTCTACAGACAAGGTGAGTAGACTGTGTGATATGAATGAAAAGTACCCTGAAATATCATCAACGATTATAAATTGGAATAGTGAAACGTATTTTGATAAGGATGGCAACTTATATTTTACTTGTGTTGATAAAGATAATTATATGGTTAAAAAGCTTAATATAAGTACAGGAGATATCAAAGATTTGTATGTACAGGAATTACAGCACGAAAAAGACTATGGTTATGTACATTTAAAGAATTATGATGGAAACTATATCTATATATATAAGGGTGTTAATCTGATGGCTTTGAGTGGAAAGCCTCTTGATGAGCAATTTAAAAAATATGATAATTATATTTATATATTAGATACTGATGGTAATATAAAGGATACAGTAATATTAAATAATACGGATGAAAAGGTATCAGGAAATATTAGTGCTGAATTTTATGGAGGAGACGAGCGGTGTCTGCTGATAGGATTTTCCACACACGATATAAAAGGCTTGGAATTATCAGAAGAAGAACAAAATCTTAGAATAAAATTAGAAGACGAAGTATTTAAAAATAAAAAAGGTTTCGTGGATGTTAATGTTTCAGCGATTTTGGATAAATCGCAGATTGGTAGTGGAAATATAACGCTGGAACCAGTTACACCAGAATAAGTTATATAGAAAAATGTAGATAAAACAATATATTTATTATTTTGAATGATAATTATAGAATATTACTGTTTAAAACAATTCCTATTAAAAGAGAAGTGTTTTAGACAGTAATATTTTTTGATTTAAAAGTATGTTGTTTTTTTAACAATTTTATGTTGTATTTACACTAAAATAAGTTTATTAAATTGCAATAGGTGTGGTAATCGTGTATAATTTACTTATATAGTATTTCTGGCTGGAGATGCAGTTGGAAAGCGGAGTTGATGATTAATTAACTCTTAATTTGGTAATAAAAGGTATACAGATTGGGTATATCTATATATAAGGAGGAGAATACAGTATGACAGACACAGCAGTATCTTTTAGCAAAGAAGAATTTAAGAAGAAGGTCGTAAGCAATTGTAAGTCTTTGTATAGAAAGAACATAGATGAAGCTGACAAACAGCAGGTGTTCCAATCAGTGGCATATGCAGTTAAAGATCTTATAATAGATAAGTGGATAGCAACTCATAAGACATATGATAAGGAAGATCCTAAGGTTGTATATTATATGTCAATGGAATTCCTTATGGGTCGTGCACTTGGCAATAATATGATTAATCTTACTAAGTACAATGAGATAAAAGAAGCTCTTGAAGAATTAGGTCTTGATATCAATGTTATCGAAGATCAGGAACCTGATGCGGCACTTGGTAATGGTGGTCTTGGAAGACTTGCAGCCTGTTTTCTTGATTCTTTAGCTACACTTGAATATCCAGCATACGGCTGTGGTATAAGATATAAGTACGGAATGTTTAAGCAGGAGATTAAGGACGGATATCAGGTAGAAGTTCCAGATAACTGGTTAAAGGATGGCAATCCATTTGAGATTAAGCGTTCTGAATACAAGTATGAAGTAAAGTTTGGTGGATATGTACGTTCTTACAGAGATGAAGCATCAGGACGTGATATATTCGTTCAGGAAGATTACCGTTCAGTTATAGCCGTTCCATACGACCTTCCTGTTATTGGATATGGCAATAACACAGTTAATTCACTTAGAATATGGGATGCAGAGCCAGTTAATACATTTAACTTAAGCTCATTTGATAAAGGTGATTACCAGAAGGCTATTGAGGAGGAGAACCTTGCTAAGAATATAGTAGAAGTTCTTTACCCTAATGATAACCACTATGCTGGTAAGGAATTAAGACTTAAGCAGCAGTATTTCTTCGTATCAGCATCAGTACAGAGAGCTGTTGACAGATATAAGAGTATGCACAACGGTGATGTAAGAAAGCTCTATGAGAAAGTTACATTCCAGCTTAATGATACACATCCAACAGTTGCAGTTGCAGAGCTTATGAGAATTCTTATGGATGAAAATGGTCTTGAATGGGATGAGGCATGGGATATCACAACTAAGACAGTTGCATATACTAACCATACTATTATGGCAGAAGCACTTGAAAAATGGCCTATCGAATTATTCTCAAGACTTCTTCCTAGAATTTATCAGATAGTAGAAGAGATTAATAGAAGATTTGTAGAAGAGATTAAAGCTAAATATCCTGGAGATCAGGAAAAGGTTAGAAAGATGGCTGTTATCTATGACGGGCAGGTTAAGATGGCACATCTTGCTATATGTGCAGGCTACTCTGTTAACGGTGTTGCAAAGCTTCACACAGAAATCTTAGAGAAGCAGGAGCTTAAGGACTTCTATGAGATGATGCCAGAGAAGTTCAACAACAAGACTAATGGTATTACACAGAGAAGATTCCTTCTTCACGCTAATCCACTTCTTGCAGACTGGATTACAGACAAGATTGGTGACGGCTGGATAACAGACCTTAAGCAGTTAGAGAAGCTTTTAGTATATGTTAATGATGAAAAGGCAAGACAGGAATTTATGCAGATTAAGCATAAGAATAAGGTAAGACTTGCTAAGTACATTAAGGAGCATAATGGAATAGATGTTAATCCGGATTCAATATTTGATGTTCAGGTAAAGAGACTTCACGAATATAAGAGACAGCTTCTTAATATTCTTCACATAATGTATCTTTACAATGAGATTAAGAAGAATCCAGATATGGATATTGTGCCAAGAACATTTATATTTGGTGCAAAGGCAGCAGCAGGTTACAAGATTGCGAAGCAGACAATCAAGCTTATCAATAATGTAGCAGAAGTAATCAATAATGATGAGTCTATCAATGGCAAGATTAAGGTTGTATTCATAGAGAACTACAGAGTATCTAATGCTGAGATTATATTTGCAGCAGCAGATGTATCAGAGCAGATTTCAACAGCTTCTAAGGAAGCTTCTGGTACAGGTAATATGAAGTTTATGCTTAACGGTGCTATGACACTTGGAACAATGGACGGTGCTAACGTAGAGATAGTACAGGAAGTTGGAGCAGACAATGCAGTTATATTCGGACTTAGCTCAGACGAAGTTATACGTTATGAGAATGAGGGCGGATATGACCCAATGGAAATCTTCAACAATGATCAGGATATAAGAGAAGTTCTTATGGAACTTATCAATGGTAAGTATTCTAAGGAAGACCCAGAGATGTTCAGAGATATTTACAATTCACTTCTTAATACACAGGAAGGCAGAAGGGCAGATACTTACTTTATCCTTAAAGATTTCTGTTCTTATGCAGATGCACAGAAGAAGATTGATGAAAGATATAGAGATGAGAAGAGCTGGGCTAAGACAGTTATGATTAATTCGTTCAAGGCTGGCAAGTTCTCATCGGACAGAACTATAGAAGAGTACGCTACAGAAATCTGGAAGCTTACTAAGACACCAGTTAAAGTACAGTAATAACAAGAATAAATTCTATCCATAATTCATACTCTTTAATATGCGCCATATAAGTGCAGACATAAAGGAGTGCTGAATGTTGGATAGAATTTTTTTAAGCAATTCATATAGTTATAGAAATAAAAAATGTGTGGCGGTAATTGTATTTATCGCCATATATCTGCTTATACCGACTATTGTTACACTGAATGTTACAGGAGTTGTGTACACGCCTGTGAATGAAGATTATAGTGATGGAAGAAAGGTAACCGTAAAATATAGAAATGCAACACAGGAGGTAAGCGTTGACAGATTCGTAGCAATGGTGCTCGCCAAAAGGCTTTATATGAGCAGTGAAGTAGAAGTTCTTAAAGCAGAAAGCATTATGATAAGGACAGATGTATACAGGCTTATGGGTGAGCAAATGAGTATAGACAGCAGTGAGCTTGGAATGGAATATATGACGACACAGCAGATGAAAAGCAAATGGGGGAAGGATTACGAGGATAATTATAATCTTGTTAAGGACTGCACGGCTGCGACAAGTGGACTTGCAATCAGGTATAACGATAAGTATATTGAGGCAAGATATACATATATAACATCTGGAAGCACGCTTTCAGGGGCTTCAATACTAGGTGATGAGTATGCTTATCTTTCAGCAGTGGAGTGTAATAATGATAAAAATGCACAGGACTATCTTGTTGTTAAGACTATAAGCAATAAAGATTTTGTTAATTCATTTGAGAAAAAATACGACAGCATTAATCTTGATAAAAATAATCTGGCACAGCAAATTCAGATTGTATCCAAGAATGAAGCTGGTTATGTGTTAAAGCTTCAGATAGGGAATGTTGTTATGTCGGGAAGTGAATTTGCATATGTACTTGGTATTAATTCGCCCAATTTTAGTATTGAATATATGCAGACTGGCGTTAAGATAACGACAATCGGTGTTGGAGAAGGCTTTGGTGTCAGCGTATATACGGCAGATTGTATGGCAAAGGCTGGCTCATCTTATGAAGATATTATAGAAACATTTTATAATAAAATAAATATAATAAGTGAATAATACGCAGGATTATGGAAAGCATATTAACATAGAAAGGTTTTGATAACTGTAGGTTTTACCTACAGCACCGGACTTTATGCCCTCTATGGGTAGGAATGGAGGTTAATATGGATAAGAACACAGCCAGTAAGACAAAGATAGTTTCAATCGTTATATCATTAGGAATTATTGCAACACTTATTATAGGAGTAATTTCAGTGGTAAGAAGCGTTAATTCCAATAGAAATAATGAGAATAACATTGTTAATCTTAATGAAACACAGGAAAATGTTGCAATAAAGACAGAAGATGTGACAGACGATATTCTGGGGAATATTGATGATGAATTACAGGAAGCTAATGCTGGTGCAAGTATGGCGGCGGATACAGATAATATCAGTAATAAAGCAGATAATACTTATAACACACATAAAGCTGGCACTTACGATGCAGATAAGGAAACTGAGCCAACAGTTCCACCGACTTTATCATCAGAAGAAGTTATGGCTGAGGCAATGAAGAATTTTGCATTTGATGAGAGCAACAAGCTTGCGTGGCCAGTGCTTGGCCAGATTGTACTCGACTATAATATGGACGAGACCATTTTCTTTAAGAGTCTTGGAATGTACAAATGTAATCCGGCAATTATTATACAATCCGAGGTAGGAACTAATGTTGCAGCGGCGGCATCAGGAATTGTAACAGATGTGGCTAATCTTTCAGAAACGGGAACAACAGTTACAGTATCAATTGGAAATGGTTATGAAACAACAACTGGTCTTATAGAAAATGTTAATTTGAAAAAAGGGGATAAGGTTGTAGCCGGACAGCTGATTGGTACAGTGGCAAGCCCAAGTGCATACTATATAGAAGAGGGTCCTGGAGTGTATTTCAAACTTACACAATATGGAGAACCAATAAACCCAGACACATATTTTGTGGAATAGATAAAATAAGCACCCACTTAATTTCTTACAATAGTTTCAAATCATATATTATTTATATACGGCTTACAGTGGGTGCTTTATATATATTTTATGTAATAGAAAAATCCGATATAATTCCCTATTACATAAAAGGGACTAGTGCTAGTGATTAGCACTTGCGTGAAAATGTAGTTTGTCGCAAACGACCGAGCTTAGTGCAGGAATGTGCTTTGCACATTCTTTTTATTTAGCAGTAGAATTAATTAAGTTCATTATTATAGGAATAGCGTGGCTTTCCTTGCTTTCTGACATAGCGTTGATATATGTCTGTCTGTTAGTATAGAGTTCATTAACAGCTTTTAATAAGCTTTCTGGTGTAAGGTCTTCCTCAAATAATACACTTGAATAACCGTGCTCCTGAAATGATTTTGCATTAAGAATCTGGTCGCCACGGCTTGCGTTAGCTGAAAGTGGAATTAAGAGGTTAGGCTTTTTAAGGGCTAATAATTCACATATAGCGTTAGCACCAGCTCTTGATATTACGATATCGCTTATTGCAAATAAATCGCGCATTTCCTCACTTATATATTCAAATTGTACATAGCCTTCAATGTTGTTAAGTGAGTTATCAGTCTTGCCTTTTCCACAAAGGTGAACAACCTGATAATCTTTAAGAAGTTCAGGAAGAACTTTTCTTACCGCTTCATTAACGTGAACAGCACCAGTACTTCCGCCGACAACCATAATTATTGGTTTGCCACTTGTGAAATTGCAAAGCTTAAGTCCGGCAAGCTTATTACCCTGTAAAAGCTCCTGACGGATAGGCGAGCCTGTAAGAACAGCCTTGTCAGCAGGAAGGTACTTGATAGTTTCAGGAAAATTACAGCATACCTTTGTAGCCTTTTTAATAGCTATTCTGTTGGCAAGTCCTGGTGTCATATCTGATTCGTGTATGATAACAGGAATGTGCTTGTGTCCAGCTGCAAGTACAACTGGAACAGATACGAAGCCGCCCTTTGAGAATATGATATCAGGCTTAATTCTTCTCATAAGCCTGCGTGCCTGAAAATATCCCTTTATAACCCTGAATGGGTCAGTAAGATTTTTAAAGCTCTTATAACGTCTTAATTTACCTGAAGATATTCCATAGTAGGGAATGTCCAGATTTTCTATTAATGTCTTTTCGATTCCAGTGTATGAACCGATATAGAATACTTCGTAGCCAGCTTCCTTAAGGCTTGGAAGTAATGCTATATTAGGTGTTACGTGGCCGGCTGTACCACCACCTGTTAATATAATCTTTTTCATAGCCAATCCTCATTTTCTTAATTATAATTATTGTTTATGGTAAATTTTAATATTTTATAGCAGTAATTTACTGTTGCATTAGTGAGTGTCAGAATTCACGCGGTGTTATTATATTTTGTGTGAAAATCTTTCCTTGAAACTGCAATGCCTGCATAGCGGTTCAACTGCATATTTGTCATTGAATCCCTGAACAAATGCCTTGCTTTTACCGCTTTCAAGTATATCAGAAAGCGGAGTATCAAGTATATTGCCAAGAGCCATAACGCCGTTGCCGTCAAGACAGCAGGGTACAACTGTTCCGTCACTTAATATGGCAATGTGTGTGCGTATTCCCTGACAGAAGCCGCGTTCGTTATAATATTTTCCGTTAAGCTCAGGCCATTCAAATGGACTTTGCACGTTGACATAAAGATGACGTTTGATAGTGCAGTTTCGCTCACCAAATAAAAATGGCTCATTTTTCGTGTTCCATAATCTTAACGAAATCTCTGTATCAGTCTTATCAAGAAGTGTCTCACAGGAATAGAACAAATCATTAATATAAGTATCCATATCTATGCAGTCGTTGTCATCGGCACTGTGCATAGATACATTAATCTGGTGTACTGGATATTTAATCAAAGTATCAAGTCTTTGTCTTATAAGAGTTCCATTGGTAGTGAGGTTGACCGTTATGCCACAATCCCTGCACAGGGAAAGTATGTCGGCAAGCTGTGGGTGAAGCAGTGGCTCACCCTTGACGTGAAGATATATATAATTCGTATACGGACGTATTTCATCAAGTATATGTCCGAAATCTTCAATCGGCATAAAATGTGCCGGGCGTTTGGTTTCCTGACAGAAAGAGCATTTCAGATTACAGGAACTTGTTATTTCTATATATATTCGTTTGAAGCGTTTAATATTTCCCATAAATTACTTATTGGCAATATATTGCTTGAGTGCAGTTGCAAGCTGGTCAGGACAGGATGTTGGCTTAAAGCCGCATTTAATTCCTTCCATACGTTTGATAGCTTCATTAACGTCCATACCCTCAACGAGTGCGGCAACACCCTGGGTATTACCAGAACAGCCGCCCTCAAACTTAACGCCAGTAACTTTATTATCCACTACATCGAATTCAATAGAACGTGAACATACGCCTCTTGTAGTATATTTCATAATTATCCTCATTTCTACGCACAGTCAGTTAGTACAAAAATATTATATAGACGGAAATGCATTGTGTGCGTTCAACGCATCCGAAGTTTCGAAGAAACATCTAAGTGACTACGAAGTAGTCATATTATATCATAGTTTCTGCGTTGCTTTTCCACGCATCTGAAGTTTCGAAGAAACTTCTAAGTGACTACGAAGTAGTCATATTATATCATAGTTTCTGCGTCGCTTTTCCACGCATCTGAAGTTTCGAAGAAACTTCTAAGTGACTACGAAGTAGTCATATTATATCATAATTTTTAAAGAGTTGTATTATGTAAGATGTAATTAATTCAATATTTAGGTGAAAAGCAGAGTAAATCAAATGATTTTCGTTTATGATGTTATAGTAATTAATATTTAAAAATAAAGCCTGACACAATTATTGTTATATTTATAATTAATTGGTACAATAAGTAAAACGCATTTTAACTGTGAAGAATTAACTAATAAAGTAATAACAGGAGATTAGTGTGGAAAATAGATTTTCACACAGTGGATTTGTGTCCGTGCGTACCATACACAAACCAGTATGCGAAAAATGTGCGCAGAAATGAGGATTATTATGATAGGTATTATTGGAGCTATGGACGAAGAAGTAGCTAAGATTGTTGAAGCTATGGAAATTGAAAGACAGGAAGATAAGGCTTGTATGTCATTTAAGGCTGGAAAGCTTAATGGCAAAGATGTTGTTGTTGTAAGAAGCGGTATCGGCAAGGTGAATGCGGCAGTATGTACACAGATACTTGTAGATGATTTCGGTGTTGATTATGTTATTAATACAGGAATTGCAGGTTCACTTAAGGCTGAGATTAATATTGCAGATATTGTTATATCAAGTGATGTATTACATCACGATATGGATGCCTCAGGATTTGGATATCCTTTAGGACAGATTCCAAGAATGGACGTATTGTCTTTTGAAGCAGACAAGCACCTTGTAGATATTGCCAAAGAGGCTTGTGCTAAGGTTCTTCCAGAGATAGGTACACATATTGGCAGGGTTGTAAGCGGTGACCAGTTCATATCAGACAAGGCTGTTAAAGAAAGAATATCAGCTAATTTTGATGGATACTGCACAGAGATGGAAGGTGCAGCAATTGCACAGGCAGCATATCTTAATAAAGTTCCATTTGTTATATTAAGAGCAATCTCAGATAAGGCTGATGACAGTGCGACTATGGATTATCCTACATTTGAGAAGCAGGCAATTGAGAATTCGGTTAAGCTGCTTAAGGAATTGGTGGGACAGATATAGGCAGATATAGTTTCTGCGGAGTTATTATGGCGGACGAACGGCAGTGACGAGTGATTGTGACAAACGGACGGGCTGTGGCTAGGGGCTGTGGTGGTGCGTGTGAGGCTGCTATAAGATAATTGGATATTACTAAGTCATTCCCGGTGGAGTTGTGGTGCCGGACGCACCGCTCCAAATTCGCCATCGTGGCTCAGTTGTCGCTTGCCCAGACCTCGTGTCTGGGCATTGCTGTATGGTGGAGGGAATGACTAAGAAATATCAGCAATTATCTTATAATGTCAGTCCTCACACGCACCACCACAGCCCCTAACCGCACCCCTGTCGGGTTGCGATGGCAGGGGCACACACTACCGGGGTTGTGGATAATAGGGCAGAAATATGGCTGGGAATGGAGATAGGAGTGTGGCGGGCAAGATGTAGTAGTTGGAAAGCTGTAGAAGTCAGTGGAACCTGTAGTTCGTGAAGTTAGCTGTAGAGGTGTATTGTATATTCCTTCACAATGCAGGAATTAAGGCGGACGGCTGGGTGGTTGTGTGAGCGTGGGCTGGCGGGGGCTTGTTACGCAAGTATTATAAGTACAATTGAGATACAACTTAGTCTTTCCCCTCACCAAACAGCAATGCCCAGACACGAGGTCTGGGCAAGCGACAACTGAGCCACGATGGCGAATTTGGAGCGGTGCGTCCGTTCTCTCTGCCTATCGGGAAAGGCTTAGTAGTATCCAATTGTCTTATAACTTAAGTAACGAGCTCCCCGCCAGTCCAGCCACACAACCGCCCAGCCGTCTGCCTTAATTCCGTCCGTTATAAGCCATAATTATATAATCTAACATTACAGAAATTTATATCTTATCCATTTTATAATGCCATAATAGCACACAACCGCTTAAATCCCAAGCATCTCACTATAAACCTGCAATGCTCCATCAGTATCGTGTGCCAGCACTCTCTTAGCAAGCACCTTTCCAAGCTGTACGCCCTCCTGATCGAAGCTGTTGATATTCCATAAAAATCCCTGGAACATAACCTTATTCTCAAAATGAGAAAGCAAAGCACCTAAAGACTTAGGAGTAAGCTTATCTCCAGTTATAATGCTTGAAGGTCTTCCACCTTTGAAAGTCTTATTAGGGTTATTGTCATCTTTTCCACACGCAAATGCAACAATCTGAGCCGCTACATTGGCACATAACTTCTGCTGGCTTGTGCTGTCCTGAATAGTAACATCATTTTCAAGCTGGCTGTTCTTAAATCCAATGAATTGTAAAGGAACGATATTAGTTCCTTGATGAAGAAGCTGATAGAAAGAATGTTGTCCGTTAGTTCCAGGTTCACCAAATATTACTGGACCTGTAGGGTAATTAACCGGTTCATTAAATCTGTTGACAGACTTACCATTAGACTCCATATCAAGCTGCTGTAAATGTGCAGGGAAACGGCTTAAGCCCTGTGAGTATGGAAGTACAGCAGTACATTCATATCCAAGTACATTGCGTTCATATACGCCGATAAGTGCATCAAGCATTGCTGGGTTCTTAAGAACGTCTTTGTTTAATGCAAGCTTGTCCTCAGCAGAGGCACCTTCAAGGAAATCTGCGAATACATCAGGGCCAAATGCCAATGATAATACAGCACCGCCTACAGAAGATGTTGAAGAGAAACGTCCTCCGATGTAATCGTCCATATAAAATGCATCTAAATAATCATCACTCTTGGCAAGAGGAGAGGTCTCGCTTGTTACTGCAATCATATGCTTTGCAGGGTCAAGACCAGCTTCCTTAAGAGCATTTTTAACAAATGATTCATTAGTTAACGTCTCGAGAGTTGTTCCAGACTTAGATACAAGAATGAATAATGAATGTGCAACATCAATAGAAGCAAGTACAGCAGATGCATCATCTGGGTCTACATTACTTATAAAATGAGCTTCCATTTTAAATGAATTATTCTTTTTAGCCCAGTTCTCAAGAGCAATATACATAGCGCGGGGACCTAAATCACTTCCGCCGATACCAATCTGAACAACAGTTGTGAACTTTTCGCCAGCACCATTAGTAATATCACCATTATGTACCTTGTCAGCAAATTCAGCGATACGCTTCTGTTGTGTTGTATAGAATGTACGCTTGTCTACGCCGTCAGCATTAACAGCTTCACCGAGCTGTCCGCGTGTCATATGGTGGAGTACAAGTCTGTTCTCGCCGGTATTAACAACTTCGCCATTGTAAAGAGCAGCAAATTTGTCTGAAAGTTCAGCTTCTATAGCAAGCTTTTCAAGTGCCTTAAGAGTTGTATCATCTACTTTCTTAGCTGCGAAGTTGTAGTTAAGTCCCTCAGCCATAGAAATATTATATGTCTTAACACGTTCAGCACCAGCTTCGCCCGACATAACCTTATTAAGGTCAACAAGCGGAGTTTCCTTTAATTCCTTAAAAGCTGCAAGTGTGTCAAGATTGTTCCAATTAATCATAAAATATCTCCTCCTAGTATAATTGAGTTGTAGGTAATTGCGAAAACTGCTAAGACCATTTGCAATTGCCTATAATAAGTTGCAACATTAAAAGATATAATGCCAGAATATATCGAAATAACATTTAAAATGTTATCCATTAAGGCATTATATTGATATATTGTCGCACAAAATATCTTAATTGAATTATACTATCAATGTCTGTCGAATACAAGGAGAAAAGTCGTTATTATCTATCATTTTCCATCTGTTTAAGTTCGGGGAGAATGGTACACAGCATAGTTATAAAACATATGCTTCCGCCGATTATATTAGATACAGGTTCGGCTGCAAATACACCATTTGTTCCCATATTAAGAGCGTAAGGCATAATATATGTAAGAGGTATTACAATAAATACTTTTCTTAATAAAGAGAAGAATATAGCCTGTTTTTTCTTATTAAGGGATTTGAAAATGGTCTGTCCGATATATTGCAGGTCCATAAATATAAAGGCGGCAAAATATATCTTCAACGCTGATACTGCATTTTCCATAAGTGAAGTATCAGAGCTGAAAATATTAATAAGCATATGAGGGGCAAGAAGTATTATGCTCCACATAACTGCGGTATATCCTAATATTAATGCCCCCATAGTAAGTCCGGCTTTACGCACCCTTCCTGGCCTTTTGGCACCATAATTATAGCTGATAATTGGTGAAGAACCTTCGTTGATTGCGTATATAGGTGTCTCGACCATTTGCCGTATACTTGAAACAATAGTCATTACAGAAATGTAAATATCGCCGCCGGTAACTGAAAGAACATTGTTACAGCATATTGATACAAGGCTGTTAGTAAGCTGCATTACAAAGCCGGAAGTACCAAGGCTGATTATATCTTTTGCAAAATTCAGACATTGTGGCAGTTCATTTTTTCTTATAAAGCTTATCTTTAATTCAGCTTTAAATCTTAAGAAATATATTACAAATGAAGCTGACATAAGCTGTGAAATAACAGTTGCCACAGCCGCACCTTTTATTCCAAGATTAAGGATAAATATAAACACTGGGTCTAATATAAGATTGGCAATAGCACCGATTGCAACGGAGAGCATACCGATTGTTGAGTATCCCTGTGCATTGATAAATGGATTCATTCCTGTTGCTATCATTGAAGGAAGGGTTCCGATAAGGTAAATGCACAGATAAGGATATGCGTACTTAAGTGCTGTATCAGAAGCTCCAAAGAGTGTGAGCAGAGGGGCTGCAAATAAGAGGCATATGCACATAAGAATAATTGCGGAGCCGCAAAGCATTGTAAAAGAAGTATTCATAATGGTGTTAGCACTTTTTTCATCACCCATTCCTCTTTTAATTGAGAATAAAGGTGCACCTCCGCTTCCAAAGAGATTGCTGAAAGCGGTCATAATCATAATTATTGGAAAGCATAGTCCGACTGCACCAAGAGCATTTGTTCCGACATTGGGAATCCTTGCAATGTACACTCTGTCTACAATATTGTATAAAAGACTTAAGATCTGTGCCACAAGCATAGGTATAGCCGCATTTAAAATATTGTTGGTTATAGTTCCATTTTCAAAATCAATACGTTTCATATATTTTACTTTCTCCATTGTGATTAAAAAGTTATTAATAAAGATTATATATTTAATATTACATTTAATATTACATATATAAATATTAATGTATAAAATGTTATTCCTTAAAACGATTGCAAGTATATCACTTTGATATTGTAAACACAAATTAAAACTTATGTAAAATTAAATGATAATATTTACAATTGAATTATAAATTACAGAGAAGTATAATTGAAATATCAGAAAATGAAGCCGTGAAAAGTTATGTTTTAAAGGCATACAAAGGCAGAATGGAGGTATTATTATTATGAAAATTCTTATGCTTGATTCGTCTACATACGGAGAAGATGTTAATGTAGACAAGTTCTATGGTCTTGGTGAGGTTAAGAGCTACCAGACAAGTACAAGGCAGGAGGCACTTGAAAGAACTGCGGAGTTTAATCCAGACGTTGTTATTATCAATAAGATTGTTGCAGACAAGGAATTTATAGATTGTGCACCAGCTTTAAAGATGATAGCAGAAACAGCAACGGGTTATAATAATATTGATATTAATTATGCTAAGGAAAAGAATATAAGAGTAGCCAATGTTGCGGGATATTCAACGGACTCAGTTGTACAGCATACATTTGCATTGGGACTGTATCTTATAGAGAAGATGAACTATTATGACAACTATGTTAAATCAGGTGAGTATGCAGAATGTCCGATTTTTTCACATTTTTCCAATGTATTCCACGAACTTTCAGGAAAGACATGGGGCATAGTTGGTCTTGGAACTATAGGAAAAGGTGTTGCAAAGATAGCCTCAGATTTCGGATGTAAGGTTATATATTATTCAGCAAGTGGAAAGACACAGGATGTGCCTTATGAGAGAGAAGAGTTTGACGAATTCTTGAAAAAATCAGACATAATATCTATTCACGCACCACTTAATGATAAGACCAATAATCTTTTTAATAAAGAAGCATTTGATAAGATGAAGACAAGTGCAGTGCTTTTAAATCTTGGACGAGGTCCTATCGTTAATGATGCAGATTTAACAGAGGCACTTGAACAGGGAAAGATTGCTGCGGCAGGACTTGATGTACTTGGAAAAGAGCCTATAGAAAAGGATAACCCGCTTCTTAGAATTAAGGATAGCACAAAGCTTGTGATTACACCACATGTAGCGTGGGGCACAGTAGAAGCAAGAACAAGACTTATGGACGAAGTATATGAGAATATTGCAGCTTTTACTAAGGGTGAAGCAAGAAATGCGGTAGTGTAAGTGTAGAAGAAATGGCAGAATAATAAGCGGAATGGAGAAAAGTATGCAGATTTTATCAGTTAATGATAATGAATTTAAGAAATATGGACGTGTAGTTGATAATGTGGATTTTACAGAGCTTATACAGGAATTAAAAAGAACTCCAATACCATCAGGTGTTGTATATGAACCAGCAGTAAAGGAGCTTGAAGCACTTCCTATAAGGCTTGACATTTCCTCAGTTGTATATGGTGAAATGCCAATTCAGATAGGTTACTGTAATGGACATAATTCAAAGCTTAATGCACTTGAGTATCACAGGGATTCAGAGATTAATATTGCGGCTACGGATATGATTCTTATGCTGGGACTGCTGACAGATGTTAACGATGATTATACATATGACACAGCTAATGTAAAGGCTTTCAGGGTTCCAGCAGGAACGGCTGTTGAAGTGTATTCTACAACACTTCATTATGCACCTTGCGGCATAGATGGTAAGGGGTTTCAGGTGGCAGTTGTGCTTCCTAAGGGAACTAACTATCCATTAAAGTCAAAGCATATAAGAATAGATAATAAAACAGCCAGCACCTCAAATAAGAATACTGGCAGTAGTAATATCAATGAAGATGCACTTCTTGCGGCTGTTAATAAGTGGCTTATAGGCCACGCCGAAGGCGGTCTTGATGATAGTGCATATATTGGACTTAAGGGTGAGAATATTGAGATTTAATCTTCTTCAATAACCTGAACTTCCATATAAGCAAAGTCAATTGAATCAATAAAATTATCTTTAGTAAATCTTACTTTAGAGTGGCGTTGGAAGTCTGCTATATTAGAGTCAAGCCATATAGGCTCGCTCAGATCAAAGGTATAGCAGGCTTCTTTTATGCCATCAAATATCTTTTTGGTTCTGTTAATATCCATATCAGGATTAGCATAGACCATATCTTTCATAAGATGATTGGACTCATCAAAAAGTTTACACCATAATCGAAACATATATTTTCTCCGTTCTTACATTAATATAGGCTGGTAACCTGTGATAGTATTAGTCTGTGTTATGGTAGGATTTTAGTTAAAAATCGTAATCTGCCGTGTATTACTTAATGGTATTGCAGTAGGATTTTAGTTAAAAATCATAATCTGCCGTAATATTACTCACTAGCACGCTCCGAGAATATTATGCTATATTCATTTGAAGGGTATACCTGACTAATAAATGAAGTAAGAATAGTCTTAGCGTTATCAAGTGCCCTGTCGTACAAGCCGCTGTTTATTGCGTCTGATAAAGCATTTTCTCTTAGCTGGATTAAAGAGTCGTTATGCTCAGTAAGTGTTATAGGAGAGAAAATGTTGTTCTCCTCGTGTAGTACTTTGAAGGAGTCAAGGTCAATGTCAGCCGATAAAGTCTTAACTTCAGGAATGTCTACATATATGTTATGGCTTGTATCGTCAGTGTCGCCGAGCTGCCATTTGACATCGCTGAAATTAATTCCAGCCTTGATAGTTGTATTATATGTATATATGTATTTGGATTGTGTCAAAGGTATGCTTACATTAAACAGCTTAAGGTCTTTGGTTTCAACCCTTACAGTAGTGGTTGTTACTGACTGGGTTGCAAGCTCACCGATATTTTCAAAGCCGATTTCTGTAATCTTTTCATCAGAAACGTAATTGCTTTTAGCTTCTTTTCTTGTGTATACAAGCACAGCACATAATAATATGATGATTATTACAGCGATTATAAATTTAATATCGAGTACCTTTTGTAACTTATTGCGGGACATAGTAATCCTCCATAGTAGTAGTTTTATAATAGCGTTGTTGCATATATATTAATCATATTAATGCGATTTTATCATAATGTAATAAACAGGTCAAAAATATTTTTGTCTTATAGGTTAATAAAGTGCTGGAATTTTAAAAATGGAATTCTGTTATGTGCAATTTGATATATAATAAAGAAACCTGATGCGTAAGCATCAGGTTTCTAATGTGTGATACATATAATAAAGATTAGCAGAAGACCGGCATATAATAAAAGAGGGAAGCCAGTCTGTTTGGACTACTAGTCCATATTAACATTAAGATGTCTAGGAAGACCATCAACCATAATTGGTGAAAGTTCAGCCTGAATTAATGGTCTGATATAGTGAATAAGGTCTTCTGTGACAAAATCATCTTCAGTAATCCACTCAAGTGGAACTTTCTTCTCGATGTTGGCAATCTGGTGTACATCGTGTGTTTCTGTAATGCACATATATGGATCATCAGAAACTCTCTTAAGTACAACAACTTTACCAGTCTCGCCTTCAAATGCAGCCTTAACAGCAGCACCACCAACGTTGAATGCTTCTGTGATGTCTGTACGAGATGTCATATGAGCTGCACAACGCTGTAATGTTGATAATTCGATAGCTCTTGTCTTGATACCAAGTTCAGAACCGACCTTGTTAGCAAGGAACTTAGCAGAACCAGCTAACTGCTTGTGACCGAAAGCATCAACGAATTCAACGTGGTCAGAAAGTTCAAATACATATCTTCCGTCCATAACTTTAATACCTTCAGAAACGGCGATTACCATTGAACGACCCTTAGAAGCGATTTCTTTAACTCTTTCAAGGAAGTGGTCAATATCAAATACCTTTTCTGGAAGATAAATGAGGTCTACGCCTTCGCAATCCTCGCCTCTTGCAAGAGCAGAAGCGGCTGTAAGCCATCCGGCATTACGTCCCATAATCTCAACGATAGTTACTGTTGGATAGTCATATACAAGACCATCGCGGATAATCTCTTTCATAGTAGCGGCTATGAATTTAGCAGCACTACCAAATCCAGGAGTGTGGTCAGTAACTGCAAGGTCATTATCGATTGTCTTAGGAACACCCATAAACTTGATATCACTGCCGACAAGAAGAGCGTAGTCAGAAAGCTTCTTGATAGTGTCCATTGAATCGTTACCACCTATGTAGAAGAAGTATGAAATGTTGAGTTCTTTAAGTATTTCAAAAATCTTCTCGTAAGTATCTCTGTCATCAGAGATTTCTGGGAGCTTATAACGACATGAACCTAAATAAGAAGAAGGTGTTCTCTTTAAAAGGTCAATATCGATATCAGTCTTAATCTTCTCTGAGAGATCTACATACTGCTTGTCAAGCAGACCCTTGATGCCGTGAAGCATACCATATACTTTGTTAGCTCCTCTATCTTTTGCTGTCTTGAATACACCTGCAAGACTTGAATTGATTACGGAAGTTGGTCCACCAGACTGTCCTACGATAACATTACCTAACATAAATGTCCTCCGAAAATTATTATAATAATAAAGATGTAAACAGACCTAAATTCCCTCTAGACTTAAATCTGTCATAAATATTTTATTAAATTAATATTAACATAATTAAAGCAATCATACAACTTAAAAAAGATAATTAATTTAATAAATTCTTCCCATCAAAACAGGAAACTTTCAAAATATTTATAATATGATATAATGAGCGCAAAAGAAAAGGAAGCGGCTGCGAAGCAGACATTTACTTTTCTTGCGCCATTAACGAACGAACAGCCATGCGAAGCAGGGCGGGATAGCGCGTAGCGCGGGTTCGTGAGTGTACGGGTTAAGAAAGAGTAAATTATGATATAATATGACTACTTCGTAGTCACTTAGAAGTTTCTTCGAAACTTCGGATGCGTTAAAGAACAACGCAGATAATATGATATAATATGACTACTTCGTAGTCACTTAGAAGTTTCTTTGAAACTTCGGATGCGTTGAAGAACAACGCAGGGCGAACGCCCGACAGTCAAGGGAAGCGAAGCTTTCCAAGACGCACCCGGCGAGGCAAATTGGCAAAACAAGACAAAAGAACCAGATAACCAGAAAAACAGAAGAAATGAAAGGACAATTGAAAGATGAGCAAACAGACATGGAAACCCGGCAATATGTTATACCCAGTACCCGCAGTAATGGTTAGCTGTCAAAGAGAGGGTGAGAAGCCTAACATAATTACTGTTGCGTGGGCAGGAACAATATGTTCTGACCCTGCTATGGTGTCAATATCAGTGAGAAAGGAAAGATACAGCCACGATATTATAAAAGATTCAGGCGAATTTGTTGTCAATCTTACAACAAGAAAGTTATGCTATGCAACTGATTACTGTGGTGTTAAATCTGGAAAAAATACGGATAAATTCGCAGATATGCATCTTACACCACAGCAATCGGTTAAGATAGCTGCACCGGCAATAAAGGAAAGCCCTGTTAATATTGAATGTAAGGTTAAGGATATTATAGAACTTGGAAGCCACGATATGTTTATAGCGGAGGTTGTAGCTGTTAATGTAGATGAGAAGCTTCTTGACAGCAAGGGTGCATTAAGGCTTCAGGATGCTGACCTTATAGCATATTCACACGGACAGTATTACACACTGGGAGATAATATAGGCAAGTTTGGATACTCAGTTAAGAAGTAAAGGGTTTATTGCGTAGCACGGAACAATTTGTAGGTATCAAAGTCTGGGGCTTTTGCCCCTGGCATCATAATAATGAACAGTTCATTATTATTTCACTATTTATAAGAAGTGTAAGACTTTACAAATAAGCATATGCGTGGTAGTATAAAATTTGTTACGAAAATGTTACAGAAATATTACGTCATTATATTATACGAATAATGACATTAAATATACTATTTGTTGGAGGAATGTATGACACGCATAACGAGATATGGTAGGGAGATGAGAACTACCTTTATCGCGACAATGTTTATTGCATGCCTTGTGATAGTGATAGGTATTCCATTTGTATCAAAGCAGATGTTTGATAATGAGGTGGGATATTACAGTATTTCTATTCAGGGTAATTATATTGGCGCTGCTAATACAGAAGACGAAGTCAATGTTGCATTGGCTGATGCAAGATTACAGCTCTGCAAAGAATTTGCAGATTATATATATATGGACTGCGATGTTAAGATAACAAAGCAGAGAAGAGCGATAGCGAAACGTATGACTACCAAGCAGTTACAGAATGCAATATACAGTTCATTATTTGACTGTATCGTTGATGTTGAAACACAGCTTGCTTATACTGTAAGGGTTGATGATAATATGGTAACTCTTGCTACTAAAGAAGAAGTTGAGGAGTTATTCAGAAAGATTATACAGCCATACAATGTAGCTGATGAGTTTGAACCTGTCATAAAGGCTGGAACATCGATTGATGAACAGTACACAATTGCTATCAATAAGAATGAGGAAGAGTCAGTTCAGGATACACAGATAGTTGCTTCATTCTTTGAAGATAATAATTCGGAAAATGGAACTAACAAGAAATCGCCTGACCAGCTTATGGGAATTGATTTTGCGGAAAATGTATCTGTTAACGCAGTAAGCGGGGATAAGGCAGATGTAGTGTCTGTACAGGAAGCTTATGACATTTTAACAAGAGAGAATAAATCCCAGGTATCTTATATAATAAAGGAAGGCGATACTCTTGAACAGATTGCCAAAGATTATCAGATGACTTTGGATGATCTGCTTAAGCTTAATGACATAGCTTCACAAAATGTGGTTGTTGTACCAGGCGATGAGCTTGTGGTAACAGTACCGGATACACAGATAACAGTGCTTACAACCAAGCAGCTCTCGTATGATGAGGACTACAAGGTGGAAGTGAGTTATATTGACGATAATAATAATTCAAGAGGGACTAATACAATTCTTGATGAGGGAACGTCAGGAAAAAGAACGGTGGTTGCTAATGTCACATATGCTAATGGCAGGGAAGTGGCAAGAGATATTGTAAAAGAGAATATAACAGAGGAGTCAAAGCCTGAAAAGATTGCAGTGGGAACCCTTACACATACTGATTATATTAAGCCGGTGGCAGGAACTTTTGTTTCAGGTTATGGAACTGGAGAAGATAAAGTTAATTACGGCGTTGACTGGACGTGTAGTGAAGGCATAATAGTTGTTGCAGCAAGAGCTGGTAAAGTTACAAGAGCAGGCTGGTATGGTGGATATGGTTACTGTGTTGATATACAGCATGAAGATGGAAGCCTGACAAGGTATGCTAATAACAGCAGACTTACTGTCAGTGTTGGAGAGCAGGTAAGTCAGGGTCAGCAGATAGCGTTAAGTGGAAGCACAGGCGATGTGACAAGTCCACGTCTGCATTTTGAAATATGGATTGATGGCACAAGGGTTAATCCTCTTAATTATGTTAATAAGAACTAGAATAAAACGTACAAAGGGTGTGGATATTTTCCATACCCTTTTTAAATCATAATAAAATGCGGATAAGACAGATTGACATAATGATATGGTGTGATATAATCATAAGGATATTGAAATATTTGAACATATACCTTAATATATTTAAGGATAACGATAGAGTAATACCATAATTGTAACGGTATAGAATATGAGATTATGGTTAAGATATTTAGAGATTAGTAACTTTTTATGAATTAGTAAGTAGTGACAGAGGTGCGAATTATGGAACAGTATGTTGTCAAGGGAGGAGTGCCACTTCGTGGAGAGGTGTCCATAGGTGGAGCAAAGAATGCCGCACTTGGTATTCTGGCAGCAGCAATTATGACGGATGAGACCGTAACAATAGAGAATGTGCCTAATGTAAGAGACACAAGAGTGCTATTACAGGCAATAGAGGGCATAGGTGCAAAGGTTAAATATATATATAACAACACAGTTCAGATTAACGGGGGTTCAATAAGCGATCTTAATGTTGAATACGAATATATCAGAAAGATAAGAGCTTCTTATTATTTACTTGGGGCACTTCTTGGAAAGTATAAGGAGTCCAATGTGGCACTTCCGGGTGGCTGTAATATAGGAAGCAGACCAATAGACCAGCATTTAAAGGGCTTTAAGGCTCTTGGAGCAAAGGTAAATATTGACCACGGAGTTGTAAGTGCGAAGGCAGAAAATCTGGTTGGAGGTCATATTTATTTTGATGTTGTAACAGTTGGAGCAACAATTAATCTTATGATGGCATCGTGTATGGCTGAGGGAGAGACAATTCTGGAGAATGCGGCAAAAGAGCCACATATTGTAGATGTAGCGAACTTTCTTAATGCTATGGGTGCTAATATTAAAGGTGCAGGAACAGATGTTATAAGAATTAAGGGTGTGAACAGGCTTCACGGTTGCACATATTCAATAATACCTGACCAGATTGAAGCTGGTACATTTATGATGGCAGCAGCAGCCACAAGAGGAGATATTGTTATTAAAGATGTAATTCCAAAGCATCTTGAGTCAATAACAGCAAAGCTTCTTGAGATGGGCTGTAAGCTTGTTGAGGGCGATGACTGGATAAGAGTTATAGCTGAGGGTGAAGTGGGAAGCACTAATGTAAAGACACTTCCGTATCCTGGTTTTCCTACAGATATGCAGCCTCAGATAGCGGTAGCACTTGCACTTGCCAAGGGTTCCAGTATGGTTACAGAAAGCATATTTGAGAACAGATTCAAGTATGTTGATGAACTTAACAGAATGGGTGCTAAGATAAAGGTTGAAGGTAATACAGCATATATAGAAGGTGTGGAGAAGTTCACATCGGCTCAGTTATCTGCACCTGATTTAAGAGCCGGAGCGGCTCTTGTTATTGCTGCACTTGCGGCTGACGGAATTTCACAGATAGATGATATTGAATATATTCAGAGAGGTTATGAGGATTTTGAAGGTAAGCTCTCAGCACTTGGCGCAATTATTGCTAAAGTGGATTCAGAAAGAGAACTTCAGAAGTTCAAATTAAAGATTGGCTGATAATAATGGACTGCGGATATTTTTATGATATCTGTAGTTCATTTTATTTTTATATTTTTAATATTTTGTTATAATAATAGTGTGCTAATTTGTGGTATTATTATAAAGTGATTAATATATTTATATAATGATGTCCGATTTATAATAATAATGTTAAGATGTTATAACATTTGGATATTTAATATATAATATTTTATGTGACGATGATGCACATTCTTTTTTATACACGATATTTAGAGAGAATACATATTTATAGCAAGAGGAATATATGAAATTAAGAGATAAGTTAAAGATTTCATTCTGTGTAATGATAGTACTTCCGGTTATTATGCTGTGTGTGTTTGTCGTAGGAATTTTCAAAATGCAGTCAGACAGCATATGCAAGACATATAATGTTGAAGGTGATACGGTGTTATTATATTTTTATTCGCCTATGACGTTGTTTGGAAGCATAACCGATGATGTGTATGAGCAGGTAAGAGAACAGGCAGAGACCGAACCAGAGAAGTTTAATAACAGAATATATCTAGAGGAGCTTAATGATACATTAAAAGAAAAGTTATCAAAGCTTGTTGTAAGAAAGAATAATAATGTTATATACAATTCGACAGGGTTAAGTTCAACAGAGCTTATTAATATACTTCCAGAGTATGAGATAGACGGAAGTAATATTGTAGATGTTGCAACATATAAAGGTGGAAGCTATCATAGCCTTATAAAGCAGGTTGATTTTACAGATGATTTCGGGAATATATATAGTGTATCAATACTCACTTCTGTTAAACAGAGTGTTCCACAGATAAGACATATGATTGTTGAGCTTATAGTAGTTATAATACTTATTCTTGCAATTACGAGCCTTATTCTTAATCTGTGGATATATAGTTCGATTATTAAGCCGGTTAATAAGCTTAAGCTTGCAACAGATAATATTAAAGAAGGCAATTTCGATTTTGAGATGCCCAAAGTACCACATAATGAGATTGGAGATGTGTGCAAGGATTTTGAGGAAATGCGTCTTATATTAAAGAAGTCGTCGGAGGACAAGCTCCAGTCGGATAAAGAAGAGAAGGAACTTATAAGAAACATTTCCCACGACCTAAAGACACCTCTTACAGCAATCAAAGGATATGTAGAGGGCTTAAGGGATGGAATTGCAGATACACCTGAGAAGCAGGCAAAGTATGTTAAGACAATTGCCAATAAGGTTAATGATATGGATAAGCTGATAGATGAGCTTACTATATATTCAAGGCTTGATGCTAACAGGGTATTGTATACATTTGTTAAATTTGATGTGTCAGAATATTTTGATGACTGCTGTGATGAGATAGGCACAGAGCTTGATGCGGCAGGTATAGAGCTTAATTATAGAAATCATATTAAAGAGCCGGTCATAATTGCCGCTGACCCAGAGCAGTTAAAGAGAGTTATCAATAATATTATCAGCAACTCAGTTAAGTATATGGCTGAGGGGCGCAAGGGAAAGATAGATATAGATTTGTATGATGAAAGTGATTATGTACACATCATCATTGCAGATAATGGCAAGGGAATAGCTGGAAAAGATGTTTCGCATATATTTGAGAGGTTCTATAGAACTGATGAGTCGCGTAACTCGAAACAAGGAGGAAGCGGCATAGGTCTTGCGATTGTAAAGAAGATTGTCGAGGACCACAAAGGAAAGATATGGGCAGAGAGTGTTGAAGGAGAAGGCACTACAATGCATTTGAATTTACTCAAATATAATGTGCAGAACCCGCAGCCTAAAGAATAACAGATTATAGAAAGATGAGGAATGAGATTATGAGCAAAGTATTAATAGTAGAAGATGAGGAAGCAATTGCAGATATTGAAAAGGATTATCTTGAATTAAGTGGATTTGAAGTAACAATATGCAAAGATGGTACAAGCGGACTTGCAGAAGCACTTGACGGAGAATATGACATCTGCATACTTGATGTTATGCTTCCGGGAATTGATGGATTTGAGATATGCAAGAAGGTAAGAGAGACTAAGAATATACCTATTATAATGGTATCAGCCAAGAAAGAAGATATTGATAAGATAAGAGGTCTTGGTGTAGGTGCTGATGATTATATGACTAAGCCATTCAGTCCAAGTGAACTTGTGGCAAGAGTTAAGGCTCACCTTTCAAGATATGAAAGACTTATTAACAGCTCACAGCCAGAGAATGATATAATTGAAATACGTGGTATCAAGATTGATAAGACTGCAAGAAGAGTATTTGTTAATGGTGAGGAGAAGATATTTACAACAAAGGAATTCGATCTTCTTACATTCCTTGCTGAGCATCCTAATCATGTATATACTAAAGAAGAATTATTTAAGGAAATATGGGATATGGATTCTATCGGTGATATAGCTACAGTTACAGTTCATATTAAGAAGATAAGAGAAAAGATTGAACTTGATACAAGCAAGCCACAGTATATTGAAACAATATGGGGTGTTGGCTACAGATTTAAGTTATAATCAGTTAATGGGAGCCGTCAGGATGGATAACTCCCTGCGTTATGTAAGGAGTATTAACCATAAATTATCACATAAGTATATCATAATATAGAAAGAAGTGTTGAATATGATTATTGAGAAAGATTATTTTGATGCTGAGGAAGTTGATATTGCTAATGCAATGAATGATAAGTCAAGAGCACCTATAAGAAAGATACGTCTTGCAACAACTGATAGTAATAAGTATTATGCAAAGGCAATTCTTGTTGGAGATCAGGAAAATATTCTGTCGGGTGAAATAGTATTCAGACCGGATTCACAGGTTTCCAAGGAAGGTCTTGCTTTCAGTAAAGTTATTATAAAGGAAACAGCTGACGTTGAGGAATATTTTAAAAATCTTATCAGATTTGAAGGCTATAGAATTATAAGTGAGAAAGCTGACAGTGAGAATTTCAGGGCTGGATATGATGAATTATGTATGCAGGCTAATAAACTGTTATTTATGAAAAGTGAATAAACGGAAAGAGAATAGTTAAGATGTTAAATGTCATATATGAGGATAAAGATAAAATAATAGTTAATAAACCGGCAGGGCAGCTTTCGCAGAGTGCCAGAGGCTTTGATATGGATCTGGTAAGCGAAGTGCTTACATATAGAAAGAATAAGGGTGAGGAAGCCTATGCGGCAATTATTAACAGGCTTGACAGACCAGTATCAGGTCTTGTGCTTATAGCAAAGAATAAGAAAGAAGCGGCAAGGCTTTCAGCACTTATGCAAAGGGAATCTTTATGCAAGCAGTATCTGGTACTTGTATGTGGCAGACCTCATAGTGATACAGGCACATTTACAGATTATCTTTTAAAAAATGGCAAAGATAACACATCAAAGGTGGTATCAAAAGAACAGGCAGGAGCAAAAAAGGCTGTACTTGAGTATAGCCTTATTGACTATGACGAGGAAAGAAATGTTTCACGCCTTTTGATTAATCTTATAACAGGACGACATCATCAGATACGTGTCCAGTTATCATCAAGGAATCTGCCCGTTGTTGGCGATGGTAAATATGGTGGAAACCCAGCGGTTAAGAAAGCAGAGGAGTACCATATTAAAAGGGGCTGTATAGCATTATGTGCTAAGAGCCTTACAGTTGATGGAAAGGTGTATGAAGCTGAGCCTGAATTTTCAGGAGGAAAATAGAAAGACTAAAAGCAGAGATTGGGCAGCTCAGGAAAACAAGCAATCAATATAGAGTTTTTGCAAGTATAATTTGTCGGTAATGTGGAATTATTTCATATATAGATGATGAATTATTACGGAGGAGATTGTATATTTTGCGTGATGAAAAGAGTGGTAAGACCAGAATAAAATTTCTTTTTGGAATTGCTGTTATAGTGGCGGCTGTATATATAAGCTTTAAGTATCTGATTGTGTATGTATGGCCGTTTGTTATAGGTGTGTTTATAGCAGTTATACTTGAGAAGAAGGTAATATATCTGTCAGATAAGCTATACATAGGACTAGATAAGCTTTTAGCATGGAACAAAAGAATAACAATTAAGAAAAAGAAGTGTCAGGGTATTGCTGCAACGATTATTGTATCATTGATATTTGTTGTACTGCTGGCACTTTTTAGTTTTATAATTTTTAAGGGTGTAGATGAGTTTAGCAGGCTGTTAAGAAACCTTGATTATAACCTGATTGCGGTAAAGCAGCTCACAGCCAGAATGTGTTTTGATGCAGATGCATTTCTGGGACTGGAAGGAGGCTGTTGTCTTGAGTCACTTATTGCGTGTGGACATAAACTTATGAGCATAATGCCTGAGAAGATAATATTGATATCTGCTCCAGTTGTAAAAAATATTGTTATTATTGTGGGTGGAATTGTTGTATGCTTCATAGCAGTTATATATCTTGTGTCTGATTTGCAGAAGTTCAGGGATAATATAAGACAAGTAGTATTCTATGAAGAAATCCGTATGATATGGAAAGAAGTAAGAAGGCTTATAAATATTTATTTCAAAGTGCAGTTAAGAATTATGCTGATTAACTCTGGGTTATGTATGCTGGCATTTGCGATACTTAAGAATCCATACGCTATTGTGCTGGGAATTATTATAGGGATAATTGATGCACTTCCTGTATTCGGAACGGGTACTGTGCTTATTCCATGGATATTAATAAGCTTTCTTATAAGAAATTACAGATATGCAGTAATTTTGTTAATGGCATATATAATCACGTATTTTGTGCGTGAGATTATGGAGTCCAAGAGTATGGGCGACAGACTGGGAATATCACCATTTACAATGCTTGTGATAATATTCACTGGACTGCTTGTATATGGTGTGGCAGGTTTTATAACAGGACCGGTAAGTTATGTCATAATTAAGGCATTGGTTATAAGACTTAGGTGTGAAATGGGGATAGAGTAGGCATATAAAATATTTAAATAACGGATATCTGTGTTCTACTTGAAAATCCCTGCTGAAAATGTTAGACTATTACAGATTATGTGAGCTTTAATATGTGGATAACCTGTAGCATCTTTTATTGTGGGTTATCTGCTTAGATTACAGGCTTGCGGCACATTTAACAGGACGCGCAGACAGCGCAGGAAATGAGGTATATTTATGGCAGAGGATAAGAAGTTAGTAGAAGCGATTACTTCCATGGATGTAGACTTTGCACAGTGGTACACAGATGTATGTAAGAAGGCAGAGCTTATGTCATATTCAAGCGTTAAAGGATGTATGATATTTAAGCCGGCTGGATATGCAATCTGGGAGAATATAAAGAATGAAATGGATAGAAGATTTAAGGAGACAGGCGTAGAGAATGTATATCTTCCTATGTTTATTCCAGAAAGTCTTCTTGAGAAAGAAAAGGATCATGTAGAAGGATTTGCACCAGAGGTAGCCTGGGTTACTTATGGAGGACTTAATCCACTTCAGGAGAGAATGTGTGTAAGACCAACATCTGAGACACTTTTCTGTGATTTCTACAAGGATGAGATACAGTCTTACAGAGATTTACCAAAGGTATATAACCAGTGGTGTTCAGTTGTAAGATGGGAGAAAGAGACAAGACCATTCCTTCGTTCAAGAGAATTCTTATGGCAGGAAGGACATACAGCACACGCAACAGCAGAAGATGCAGAAGCACGTACACAGCAGATGCTTAATCTTTATGCTGACTTCTGTGAGGAAGTTCTTGCTATCCCGGTTATCAAGGGCCGCAAGACAGATAAAGAGAAGTTCGCTGGTGCAGAAGCTACTTATACTATCGAAGCACTTATGCACGATGGAAAGGCTTTACAGTCAGGAACAAGCCATAACTTTGGTGATGGATTTGCTAAGGCATTTGGTATACAGTATACAGATAAAGATAACAAGCTTAAGTATGTTCATCAGACATCATGGGGAACAACAACAAGACTTATCGGTGCTGTTATTATGACACACGGAGATAATTCAGGACTTGTGCTTCCACCTAAGGTTGCACCAGTTCAGGTTGATATTATTCCTATTATGCAGAAGAAGGAAGGTGTGCTTGATAAGGCATACGAAGTAAGAGATGCTATCAAGGCAGCAGGTCTTAGAGTTAAGGTTGATGATTCTGATAAGAATCCAGGCTGGAAGTTCTCAGAGCAGGAAATGCGTGGTATTCCAGTAAGAGTTGAGATGGGACCAAGAGATATTGAAGCTAATCAGGCTATCGTTGTACGCCGTGATACAAGAGAGAAGATTACAGTTGCAATTGATGAACTTGCAGTTAAGCTTCCGGAAATTCTTGACACTATCCAGAAAGATATGCTTGAGAGAGCAAGAGCACATAGGGATGCACATACATATGTAGCAGTTAACTATGATGAGTTCAAGGAAACAGCAGCTAATAAGCCAGGCTTTATCAAGGCTATGTGGTGCGGCGAGCAGGCTTGTGAAGATAAGATTAAAGAAGAGACAACTTGTACATCAAGATGTATGCCATTTGCACAGGAGCAGTTAAGCGATGTGTGCGTATGCTGTGGCAAGCCAGCTAAGAAGATGGTTTATTGGGGTAAGGCATACTAATTAAATGCAGCAATTCTGACATATCAGTGAACTGCATAGCAATGGGAGCAATCCGAGGGCATAAGTCAAGGGCAGAGTACCTTTTGCCTCTGACATTAATATATAAGATTATATAGAATACTGATAAGAATGGTAGACAATGCGTAAATACGGCTGGTTACCAGACTTGTCAGTATTTTTTACATTTATTTTATAAATATTAACACTGGATTTACGATTGTATACAAGCAGATTTTATAAACTCCCCATATATTATATATAGTCTTTAATTAAGCTGTTATCTGCAAAATACGTATGGCAGACAGATTGATAAAGACCAGGCTGAAAATGCAGAACACATAATTACCAGAAGCTTTAACGGGCAGGAATATAATTCCATAAATTGAATACAATATAAATACAGCATAAAATTAAAACAATATATGAATTGCTTAGAACTCGTTGATGTATTAATAAAAGTATGTTATACTTTTAACAATAAATTAACGGACGTAATAACTAAATACGTTATAGGAATAATGGAGGGAAGCTTATGGCGAAATGGGTTTACAGATTTTCAGAAGGCAACGCTTCAATGCGACCATTACTTGGTGGAAAAGGAGCTAATCTTGCAGAGATGACAGGGCTTGGTATGCCAATTCCACAGGGTTTCACAGTTACGACAGAAGCCTGCACTGAATATTACAGACACGGAAAGCAGATTACAGATGAGATACAAGCTCAGATATTTGAAGCTATTGGCTGGCTTGAGGAGTATAACGGAAAGAAGTTCGGGGATACACAGGATCCTCTCTTAGTTTCTGTAAGATCAGGTGCAAGGGCATCTATGCCGGGTATGATGGATACAATACTTAATCTTGGACTTAATGATGTGGCAGTTGAGGGCTTTGCGGTTAAGACAGGTAACCCAAGATTTGCGTATGATTCATATAGAAGATTTATACAGATGTTCTCAGATGTTGTTATGGAAGTTCCTAAGTCATATTTTGAGAAGATTATAGATGAAGTTAAGGCTGATAAGGGTGTTGTATATGATACAGAGCTTACAGCAGATGATTTAAAAGAACTTATTGTAAGATTTAAGGCTGTATACAAGGAAGCTATGAAGGGTGAAGAGTTCCCACAGGATCCTAAGGTTCAGCTTATGGAAGCAGTTAAGGCAGTATTCCGTTCATGGGACAACCCTAGGGCAATTGTATACAGAAGAATGAATGATATTCCGGGCGACTGGGGAACAGCGGTTAATGTACAGACTATGGTATTTGGTAATAAGGGTGATACATCAGGAACTGGTGTAGCATTTACAAGAAATCCATCTACAGGTGCTAAGGGAATATACGGAGAATATCTTATCAATGCACAGGGCGAGGACGTAGTTGCTGGTGTCAGAACACCTCAGCCAATAACACAGCTTGAGAAAGACCTTCCAGAGTGTTATTCACAGTTTATGGAACTTGCAATGAAGCTTGAGAACCACTACAAAGATATGCAGGATATGGAATTTACTATAGAAGAAGGCAAATTGTATTTCTTGCAGACACGTAACGGCAAGAGAACTGCACAGGCGGCTATCCAGATTGCGTGTGATCTTGTAGATGAGGGAATGATAACACCTAAAGAAGCAGTAATGAGAATAGAAGCTAAGTCTTTAGACCAGTTATTACACCCGATGTTTGATACTGATGCACTTAAGGCAGGGGAAGTTATTGGAGAAGCACTTCCAGCATCTCCTGGAGCTGCAGCAGGTAAAGTAGTATTTACAGCCGAAGAAGCCAAGGAACTTGGAAAAGGCGGCAAGGGAGAAAGAGTTATCCTTGTAAGACTTGAGACATCTCCAGAGGATATAGAAGGTATGCACGCTTCACAGGGCATACTTACAGTAAGGGGAGGTATGACATCACACGCTGCTGTAGTTGCAAGAGGCATGGGTACTTGTTGTGTTTCAGGCTGTGGAGCAATATCTATAGACGAGGAAGCTAAGCAGTTTACACTTGGTGGATATACATTTACAGAGGGTGATTATATATCTCTTGACGGTTCAACAGGTAAGATATACAAAGGCGATATTAAGACTGTGGAAGCTACTGTAAGCGGTAATTTTGGAAGAATTATGGCTTGGGCTGATGAATATAGAAAGCTTGGTGTAAGAACTAACGCAGATACACCAGCAGATACTAAGAATGCTGTAAGGCTTGGTGCTGAGGGAATAGGACTTTGCCGTACAGAGCATATGTTCTTTGGTGAAGACAGAATTCCTAAGTTCAGAAGAATGATTCTTTCTGATACAGTGGAGAAGAGAGTAGAGGCATTAAAGCCGATTGGTGAGTTCCAGAAGGCAGATTTCAAGGCTATGTATGAAGCACTTGAAGGCAGGCCAATGACTGTAAGATACCTTGATCCACCTCTTCACGAATTCGTGCCAACAGAGGAAGAAGATATTAAGGCACTTGCAGATGATATGGGACTTACAGTAGAAGAAGTTAAGGCAAAATGTGAGGCACTTCACGAGTTCAATCCAATGATGGGACATAGAGGCTGCCGTCTTGCAGTAACATATCCAGAGATTGCAAGAATGCAGACAAGAGCAGTAATGGAAGCTGCGATTGAAGTTTCAGAAGAAAAAGGCTATGAGATTACACCAGAGATAATGATACCTCTTGTGGGCGAGAAGAAAGAATTAAAGTTCGTTAAAGATGTTGTAATAGAAGAAGCGGAAGCTGTTAAGAAAGAAAAGAATTCAGATATCAGGTATAAGATTGGTACAATGATAGAAATTCCAAGAGCGGCACTTCTTGCTGATGAGATTGCAGAAGAAGCAGAGTTCTTCTCATTTGGTACTAATGATCTTACACAGATGACTTTTGGATTTTCAAGAGATGATGCAGGAAAGTTCCTTGACTCATATTATAAGAGCAAGATATATGAGTCAGATCCATTTGCAAGATTAGACCAGAATGGTGTAGGACAGCTTGTTAAAATGGCAGTTGCCAACGGAAGAAAGACAAGACCAGCACTTAAGTGCGGAATATGCGGAGAGCACGGTGGAGATCCATCAAGCATAGAATTCTGTCATAAGGCAGGACTTGATTATGTAAGCTGTTCACCATTCAGAGTGCCTATTGCAAGACTTGCAGCAGCACAGGCAGCAATCGCCAGCGAATTGCAGAATGACAGCGAAGGTGACACTAATGCTGCGGCTAAGGAAGGCATAGATACAGATGAGCTTAAGGAGAAAGCTAAGAAAGCTGCTAATGAAGCCGCCAAGGTAGGCAGGGAAGTAGCTAAAGAGGCTGTCAAGGTGGGTAAGGAAGCCGCCAAGGCCGGTAAAGAGGTGGCATTTGCAGGAGTGGCTGGACTTAAAGCAGGAATAGCAGAAGCGAAGAAGGCTTATAAAGAGAATAAGAATAAAGATAACTAGGTCGGATTATTTACACAGGTATTGGTGTGATTGTGTTATCATAATAGTAAAAGAGCTAATCATTAATATGCAGACATAGCTTTGTGGCATATAATGGTTAGCTCTTTACATTTTAAAAGATATGGCTGAATTTATATTTGAAATAATAATATGGTATAAAAATTAAATTAAAGTTGAATTTTTAAGGTAGGCGAAAAGCCAAACCTGTGTTATATTATAGAACATATAAGCTGAATATATATTTAGAATGTGAGGATAGATATTACTATGGCTAAATTTACAAAAAGAGCTATAATGTTAAGCCTTTTAAAATTACTAAAGCAGAAATCAGTTGATAAAGTTACGGTTAAAGATATATGTGATGAGTGTGAAATTAACAGAAACACATTTTATTATTATTTTAAGGATATATACGATGTTCTCAATAACATATTTATGGAAGAGATTGAGAAGAATTTAAGAGAAGCTGGAAGTAATGGTTCATTTTATGAGGAGTACAGCAGGGCGGCGGCGATACTTGTGGAGTATAAGGATGTTGTGATACACGTCTATAATTCCAGGAACCGCGATATTATTACCAATTATCTTGAAAAGATGACCGCTGAGGTAGTAAGAAGCTATATTGCGGCTAAGAGTGAGGGTGAGAATATCTCAGAAAAGGATCTGGAATTTATGTCGTATTTTTATGGCTATGCGATAATCGGAAGTACATATAAATGGATTGAGAGTGGTATGCAGGCTGATTTTGAGCATTTTATAGCAAGAATTTCTGAGTCAATAGATGCAACGCTTCCAGTTATGATTTCAAAAGCTAAAGCAAATAGTAACTAATATTTATAAAAATTCCATTTTCAGACAGATTGAGGGAAGTGTACGAATTTAGGTACACTTCCCTCAATCTGTCTGTATTAATTGGTATGAAAATGAGTTATCCTGACTTCAAGTTAAAGAATTCACGAAGATATTTAAGAAAGGGGGCGGCATTATGAATGGCATAAAGAACTTTAAGAATATGTACAGTATTCTTACAATATGTCTTATTCTTGTTGGGGCTGTACTTCTTATAGCACCGGGAATTGCGTTAGATGTTGTGTGTATAATATTCGGGATATATATGATAATATACGGCGCAGTCAAGATTATGGGATATTTTGCAAAAGATGCTTACCAGCTTGCATTCCAGTTCGATCTGGCACTTGGTATAGTTATTGCAATTGTGGGAATTGTATTTGTGTGCAGGACAGCAAGAGTGGTGCAGTTGTTATCAACCTGTATAGGAATTGTAATGCTTGTAGATGCGACATTTAAAATACAGACATCTATAGATTCCAAAAGATTTGGAATAAGCCGCTGGTGGCTGATGCTTATACTGGCAGTTATTGTAGCTGCGATTGGCATATTGCTTATATTAATGCCGGGTGAGACAACAAGGCTTATGGTAAGGCTTATAGGGCTTAATCTGTGTATGGATGGAATTCTTAATCTTGTTATCGTGATAGATACGGTTAAGACAGACAAAGCATTAAGGCAGTGATTATATAGATAATTAACGCAGTAGTTAACAATTGGAATATTAATAAATAATTAATGCAGTAATAAATAATTAATACAGATCATAAGAGTTTATACAATAAAGAAGAAATTAAAAGCGACAGGAGTTGATAAAAATGGGAACAATTACACATAAAGCAGGAAGAGCAGCCGTAGGAAAAGCGGCAGATGTTGTTATTAAAAATCTTGATAAAGATAGAGAAAAAGAGATATTAAAGCTTGTCGATTTTATGGAAAAATATATGGACGGTGAGAAGCTTGATGTTGATTTTGACAGCGTGAGAAAGAAAATCCAAGATAAGGATAGTGCACTTAATAAGTATATTAATAAGGCATTAGATGAGATAGACCCTGGCGTATTAAAGACTATGGTGCTTAATCTTGGGTTTGAGGCATTCTTAAATGGAACTAAGACAATAAGAAAGATGAGAGAAAAGTATAACTGTAATGTTCCTTGGCTCATTCTTATGGATCCTACAAGTGCCTGCAACCTTCATTGTACAGGCTGCTGGGCGGCAGAATATGGCAACAGGCTTAATCTTACATTTGACGAAATGGACAGTGTTGTAACACAGGGCAAGGAGTTAGGAATATATCTTTATATGTTTACAGGCGGTGAACCACTTGTAAGAAAGAGCGACATAATAAAGTTGTGTGAGAAGCATAATGACTGCGCATTCCTTTCATTTACTAATGGAACACTTGTTGATGAAGCATTTTGTCAGGAGATGAAAAGAGTTGGTAATCTTTATCTTGCAATAAGTCTTGAGGGATTTGAAGCGGTCAATGACTTAAGACGTGGCGATGGCGTATATGGCAAGGTTATGAATGCAATGGATATTTTAAAGAAAAATGGTCTTGTATTCGGTACTTCAATATGCTACACATCTAAGAATACAGAAACAGTAACAAGTGATGAATTCATACAGCTTATGGTAGATAAGGGCTGCCGTTATGCAATGTATTTCCATTATATGCCAGTTGGAAATGATGCTTCAGTTGAATTGCTTCCAACACCAGAGCAGAGAATATATATGAAAGACCGCATAAGACAGATAAGAAGTCTTACAACAGGACAGGGCTTATTTACATTTGATTTCCAGAATGATGGTGAGTTCGTTGGTGGCTGTATAGCAGGCGGAAGAAACTATTTCCACATTAATGCAAATGGTGATGCAGAGCCTTGTGTATTTATTCATTATTCAGGTGCGAATATAAGAACTAATACATTACTTGAGATACTTAACCAGCCATTATTTATGGCGTATAGAAAGAACCAGCCATTTAATAAGAATCATTTAAGACCTTGTCCTATGCTTGAAAATCCTGAGATTTTACAGAAAATGGTCAAGGAAACAGGTGCTAAATCAACAGATTTACAGTCGCCAGAGACAGCAGAGCATCTTTGCAGCAAATGTGTTCCATATGCCAATGCGTGGAAGCCATATGCTGATAAGATATGGAGTGAAACTCCTGTAAAGAAGAGTAGCTATGAGAATTATGGACATTGTTGATTGCAGGTCAACAGATATGTGAAAGGAGAAGCTTATGAGTAAGAAGTCAATCGGAAGCAGGACATTAAAGGCGGGAGCAGCACTCCTTGCAGTAGGAGCAGGAGTTGCGGCTATTAATGCAAAGAATAAGAACGGTACAGAGAAGAAAGAGATAAAAGAAATACAGAAGAAAGAATACGAGCAGTACAGAAATACTGAGCGTGGTAAATATGATAAGAACAGCAAGGGTATATATTACTCAAATGGTAATTATGAAGCATTTGCAAGACCAGAAAAGCCAGAGGGCGTTGATGCTAAGTCAGCATATATTGTAGGCAGCGGACTTGCCTCACTTGCAGCGGCTTGTTTCCTTGTAAGAGATGGCCAGATGAAGGGAAGCCATATTCACATTCTTGAAGCTATGGATATAGCTGGTGGTGCGTGCGATGGCATTAATGATCCAACAAGAGGTTATGTAATGCGTGGCGGTAGAGAGATGGAGAATCATTTTGAGTGCCTTTGGGATTTGTTCAGAAGTATTCCATCATTAGAGAAGCCGGGTGCATCAGTGCTTGATGAGTATTATTGGCTTAATAAGCACGACCCTAACTATTCACTTTGCAGGGCAACAGTTAATCAGGGTGAAGATGCACATACAGATGGCAAATTCAATTTAAGCCAGAAGGGCTGTATGGAGATAATGAAATTGTTCTTCACTAAAGATGAAGATTTGTATGACAAGAAGATTGAGGATTTCTTTGATGAAGAAGTGTTTGACTCGGATTTCTGGCTCTACTGGAGAACAATGTTTGCATTTGAGAACTGGCACAGTGCGTTAGAGATGAAGCTTTATATCCAGAGATTTATTCATCATATAGGCGGACTTCCAGATTTCTCAGCCCTCAAATTCACTAAGTATAACCAGTATGAATCACTTATTCTGCCTATGCAGAAGTATCTTGAGGCAGCAGGCGTTAAGTTCCAGTTCAATACAAGGGTAGAAAATGTTATATTTGAGTTCAAGGATGGCAAGAAGATTGCCAGGACAATAGAGTGTAATGTCAAGGGCAAGGAAGAAACAATTGAGCTTACAGAGAATGACCTTGTGTTTGTAACTAACGGAAGCTGTACAGAGAGTACAATCTATGGTGACCATACTCACGCACCTGTAGGAGATGCAGAGGTAAGAACAAGCGGCTGCTGGAGTCTTTGGAAGAATATTGCAAAGCAGGATCCATTATTTGGACACCCAGAAAAGTTCTGTGGCAATGTATCTAAGTCTAACTGGGAGTCAGCTACAGTTACAACAAGTGATGAAAAGATTATCGATCATATTAAGAAGATATGTAAAAGAGATCCTAGAACAGGAAATGTTGTTACAGGCGGTATCGTAAGCTGTAAGGATTCAAGCTGGCTTCTTAGCTGGACAATTAACAGACAGGGACAGTTCAAGGAACAGAAGAAAGATGAAGTATGCGTATGGGTATACAGCTTGTTTACAGATGTAGCTGGCGATTATGTCAAGAAGCCTATGAAAGAGTGTACTGGTGAAGAGATTACAGCAGAGTGGTTATACCATATTGGAATACCAGTAGATGAAATAGAGGAACTTGCTAAGAACCACTGCAATACAACACCTACGATGATGCCTTATATCACAGCATTCTTTATGCCAAGAAGAAAAGGTGACAGACCAGACGTTATACCAGATGGCTGTGTGAACTTTGCATTCCTTGGACAGTTTGCTGAGACACCAAGAGATACTATATTCACAACAGAATATTCAGTAAGAACAGCTATGGAGGCTGTATACGGACTTCTTGGCGTAGACAGGGGCGTTCCAGAAGTATGGGGAAGCGTATATGATGTAAGAGATCTCTTAGATGCTTCTGTTAAGCTTATGGACGGCAAGTCACCTCTTGAAATAGAACTTCCTGGCGTGCTTGATAACATTAAGAAACCACTCCTTAGAAGGATAAAGGGAACTGTAATTGAAAAGGTTCTTAAAGACCATAATGTTATTAAGGATTATATGAAGTATTAATATAAGAGATAGTTGTCTGATAAATACGATGTTTCAGGATAACATAGTGTTTAAAAATGCAGCATTTTAAAATAGTGCAGGAAACTGTTGTGCTATATACAGAATATCAAAAATATTTGTCATATAAAAAGCTCAGCCTCAAGCTGATGGATAATTCCAGCAGCTAGGGCTGAGCCTTTTTATGTATTAGGAAAGCACCTGTGATTGGTGCACATATGACTACTTTAAATTATCAAGAAGTGCAATTAAAGTAGCCTTATCATTAAGCTTAGGGTTCTCAATTACAATATCAAGCAGTGTATTAAGTGTATTGCCGATTTCTGCACCCTTAAGACCATATTCGATAAGGTCAACTCCTGTTATATCAAGGTCTTTTATTGTAAAGCAGTCACCTCTTTCAAGTATATCATCTGCCATACGCTGTAATTTATTCAGATGGTTATACTTGGCAGGGTTACTTATAAATGTAATCTCTTCAATTGCTTTAATAGAAGCACGCTGTAATCTTATTACTAACATAAAAATGTCACGTCCACACTGATGAAGTGCTTCCCTTACAGCAGGTTCAGTTTCATCAATGTGAAGCGGGGTGTATGTTAATATCTTTACAACAGTATCAATAGTCTTGTTATCCATTCTAAGATTTCTTAAAGCTGTTCTTGCCTCATCAGGTGAGCATACAAAAAGAATTGCGGCTAATCTAAGTGGAAGCTCATTATCAGTATATTTGCAGGTAAGAAGCAGCTTCTTGGCATATCTGCCGGTAAGATTATCTGCTATTACAGGCAGAATATTATTAAAAAGACCTGTTGTTGCATAAAGACTGCAATAATCAGGGTTATCTGATAAAAGAGTCTTCTTAAGTTCTACGCATACACGTTCCATACTGACTTTATCTATATTGCGGTTAAGCTTTTCAATAGCCTTAAATGTATCAGCTTCAATGGTAAAGCCAAGCTGTGCAGAAAATCTTATGGCTCTCATCATTCTTAAAGCATCTTCTGTAAAACGCTCAATTGGGTTGCCAACGCATTTTATTATGCGGTTATTAATATCGTCTATTCCGCCATATTCATCGACAAGCCCAGTTATATTATTGTAAGCCATAGCATTTATTGTAAAATCACGTCTGCATAAATCGTCTGTCAGCCTGTCGGAGAATTCAACAGAAGATGGGTGTCTGCCGTCTTTGTACTCGCCGTCAATTCTGTAGGTTGTAACCTCATATCCAACATTGTGCAACATAACTGTTACTGTGCCGTGTTCAATTCCGGTATCAATTGTCTTGTTGAAATATTCTTTGATATCGGAAGGGAGTGCAGAGGTTGTTATATCCCAGTCATTAGGAGTGAGTCCCATAATAGAATCGCGGACACAGCCACCTACAGCATAAGCCTGATGGCCGTGGCTTTTAATTGTGTTGATTATAAATTCAACGTCATTAGGCATATCAATTTTAAAATTACTATAATCCATACTTAATTACCAATCTTTAAATTATTATTTTGATTTCATTTTTAAATCTTTAAATCTGTTATTTGGCTATATAAAATTTGCAATAGTTCGCATTATTACTGCCCATAATTTTAACAAAAAAAACTATGTTTGTCACTGAATGGCAAAGCATTTTTTATTGAACATATGCATATGATAAGTAGGCCTAGTTGGATTGGAGGGTATATTCGTGAATGAGAAATCAGAAAAGGTGTTAGAACAATATAATATCAGCGTTAACCGTATGATAAGAGGCAGGGGCGGTATTATTATTGCAACTGGACAGGGGTATAAGCTTTTTACCCAGTGTGAGAAGCCTGACAAGTATTATGAGAGGGAGAATAATATTACACAGATATTAAAATCAGCGGGATTTGGCAATACAGATACATATGTAAGAAATAATGAGGGACAGCTTGTGTCGCAGGATGAGGACGGCAGAAGATATATTTTAAAAGACTGGTTTGATGCGAAGGAAAGTGATGTAAAGGATATGGGGGATATGTGCAGAGCGGTGAGTATGATGGCGTATCTTCATATGGCGTTAAGGGAGGCTGGAAGCGAGCTTAAGATTAATCCATGTGGTGAGACAGAGTACAAGGAGTATGCACAGGCAGAGCTTAAGGCATGCCAGAACAGGAAGGAAACAGCACTAAGAAAGACATATGTGAAGCACACAAGGGAATTAAAGAAAGCATACAATTATCTTAAGCAGAAAAAAGGCAGACAGACATTTGAGCAGCTGGCATTTAAGCATATCGGTGACTATTATGAGGAGGCGTGCAATGCAAGCGAGAGGCTTATGGACGAAAGATTTGATGAGAGGCTTCTAGATGCGGCGGTTAATGGAGAGATTTCGCATGGAAGCTATACTTACCATAATGTGCTTATTGGTGGAAAGGATACTTATGTTGTTAATTTTGACAGATATAAGAATGAGTGCCAGATTAGTGATTTGTACCAGTTCATAAGAAAAGTTATGGAGAAGTATAACTGGGAAAATAGTGTGTTCTACAGGCTTCTTGATGAATATGACAGAATATGTCCTCTTGATGATAATGAGCTTGAACTTCTTATGACACTTTTGTCATATCCGGAGAAATTCTGGAAGATAATTAACCAGTATATTAATAGTAATAAATCGTGGATTCCAGATAAAAATGTAGATAAACTAAGGAAGGTTATTGAGCAGAATGAAAGAAGAAGAGAATTAATTGATAAAATATGCTGTGTGTGGTAAAATTCCCATAGGTATAGCCAATAAACGATTATAATCAGGATACAGGGAATGAAACATACATTTATATATAATAAAGCTAATAGAACAAAGAACGAAAGTGGTATTACAAGAAGCAGGACACATCTGTTTAATATAGTTAAGTCATATTCGGTTGTAAAGAGAATGGCAGTTATTATAATGACTGCCATTATGATAATATGTCAGACAGGCTGTGGAACATCGGGAAGCAATGGAGCGATTGTACCGGGAAGTTCAATTACGCCAGCGAAGAAAAAGGGTAATGTAACAGACATAGCCAGGAACAGTGATAATGCAACACTAGTCGGGATAGTATCGTCAATAGATACCACGCTTAAGAATATACATTTTATTGATATTGAAACTGGAACGGAATATTCAGTAATGTATACAGGTGGTACTGATATACAAGATGCTTATGGAAAGCTTAAGGCGGCGACATTGATACAGCCCGGAGAGATATATGATGTATACTGCAACAAATATGGCAAGGCAACCAAGATATATGGTTCAAAGAATGCGTGGAGCAGGACATCAGTTAAGGATATAGAACTTGATGAAAGCACTAAGAGTGTGGTAATTGGACAGACTACGCTTAATTACAGGGATTATACGGTGGTAACCTCTGGAGGTAATCTTATAAGCATTGCACAGATTGTAAAGGAAGATGAACTTACATTAAGAGGAATTGATGATAAGCTGTACTCAATATCGGTTGATAATGGACACGGATATCTGGAACTGACAGGAATAGATGCATTTGTAGGTGGTTATGTGACATTAGGAAGCAGTCTTTTGTATGGTGTTACACAGGATATGATGCTTACTGTCGGAGTTGGTACTTATGATGTTGAGCTTCAGAGTGCAGATATGACAGCAACCAAGAAAGTAACTATTAAGAAAGATGCGACTTCAACGCTTGATTTCTCAGAATATAAGCAGCTTTCAGCTAAAAAGGGTGCAATCAACTTCTCAGTTACACCAGAGAATGCAATTATGGCAATAGATGGAAGTGAAGTTGATTACTCAAAGCCTGTGTCATTAACATATGGTTCTCATACACTTACATTACAGGCTAACCATTATGAAACTTATACAGAGACATTTACGGTTAATTCAGATTACAAGACTAAGGTTATTGATATGACAAGTACAAGCTCGTCAACAACAGCAAAGACGACATCAGCGAGCCTTACTAATGGTTATAGTGTTAATATAACAGCACCATCAGGAGCGGCTTTGTATGTAGATAGTGTATACATAGGTGTTGTTCCCTGCTCATTTAGCAAATCAAGTGGCAACAAGACTATAACATTGTCACAATCTGGGTATAATACAGTAAGCTATACTATATCAATACCTAATACAGCAGGTGATATGACATATGCGTTCCCGGATATGACAAAGACAAGTGAGACTGCGACTGTACAGACGCCAACGGTAACAACGCCTACAGCCACATCTTCTAATTAGATTATGCAGAATGTATAGAAAAGAGGCAGAAGGATAATAATGACAAAAAAGATGAATATACCATTTTCACCACCAGATATATCAGAAAAGGAAATTGAAGCAGTAAGCGAAGCATTAAGGTCGGGCTGGATTACAACAGGTCCAAGAACCAAGGAATTAGAAAGACAGATGGCAGAGTTCACTGGCACTAAGAGAGGTGCGTGTCTTAATTCAGCTACAGCGTGTATGGAGACGGCTCTTAGATTATTCGGAATTGGAGCGGGAGATGAGGTAATAGTTCCGGCATACACATATACAGCATCAGCAAGTGTTGTATGCCACGTTGGTGCAACTTTAAAGCTTATTGATGTGCAGGAGGGAACTTATCATCTTGATTATGATGAGCTTGAAGCAGCCATAACAGAGAAGACCAAGGCGGTTATTCCAGTGGATATAGCTGGTGTAATGGTCGATTATGATAAGATAAGGGCAATACTTGAGAGCAAGAAGGCTTTATTTAAGCCGGCTAATGCTTATCAGGAGGCACTTGGAAGAGTTCTTATACTTGCTGATTCGGCACACGGATATGGTGCGTCAAGAAATGGACATAAGAGCGGACAATGTGCGGACTTTACATCATTTTCTTTCCATGCTGTTAAGAACTTTACAACAGGTGAAGGTGGAGGCCTTGTATGGAGAGAACTTGACGGAATAGACGATGAAGAAATATACAAAAAGATTATGCTTATGAGCCTTCACGGACAGTCAAAGGATGCACTTGCAAAGACTAAGCTTGGTGCGTGGGAATATGACATTATTGCACCACTTTATAAGTGTAATATGACAGATATAACAGCCGCCATAGGTCTTGCTCAGATGACAAGATATGAGGGGATGCTTGCAAGAAGAAAGCAGATGATTAATATGTATACAGAGGGTATTAAGGCAGATGATGTTGAGTGCCTGTGCCATTATACAGATGAATATTCATCAAGTGGACATCTGTTTCTTACAAGACTCCTTGGAAGAGATGTAGAAGACAGAAACCAGTTTATAATAAGAATGGCAGAAGCAGGAATTGCAACGAATGTACATTTCAAGCCGCTTCCTATGCACACAGCATATAAGCAGCTTGGCTTTGATATAAAAGATTTCCCAAAATCTTTTGAAATGTATCACAATGAAGTCACACTTCCACTTCATACTAATCTTACAGATGAACAGATAGAATATGTTATAGAGAATTTTAACAGCCTTAAATAACAGGTTTAACAGACTGGCAGAAAAGAGGTTGGTATGCAGCTTAGAAAATGGAATGAGCTTCCAAAGTTTATGAGAACAAGGGAAGTAAGAAAATATTACAATATAGTTAATAAACGTAGAGCTTCTTTAATGGTGAAGAGATTATTTGATATCGTAGTTGCATCAATAATGCTTGCTGTGCTTGCATTGCCGATGTTAATAATTGCAATACTTATAAAATGTGATTCAAGAGGACCTGTATTTTTCAGACAGGAAAGAGTTACACAGTATGGAAGAATATTTAAGATATACAAGTTCAGGACAATGGTTGTTAATGCTAATGAGCTTGGTGCTTCTGTGACTGTGGATAATGACAGAAGAATAACAAGAATGGGAAAGCTTTTAAGAAAGATAAGAGCTGATGAATTCCCACAGTTATTTAACATTCTTGCAGGAGATATGACACTTGTCGGCACAAGACCGGAAGTGCCTGAGTATGTAAAGCAGTATTCTAAAGAAATGTATGCAACACTGCTTTTGCCGGCTGGGCTTACATCAAGAACAAGCATAGCTTATAAAGATGAAGATAAAATATTAGGCAATGCCGCCAATCCGGATAAAGCGTATGTTGAGGAAGTACTTCCTGCGAAGATGAAGTATAATCTTGAGGCATTAAGAAAGTTTGGTTTTGCAGAGGATTGCAGGGTGCTTTGGGATACATTTGAATCTGTTGTTGGAAGCGAGAGGCTTTCAGTGACAAAGAGTAGAAGGAGATAATAAATGTCTGATATGCTTATTACTATGTGTGTTATTGCATATAACGAGGAACAGAATATTAATGGAATATTAGAATGTATTAAAAATCAGGATTATGACCATAACAATATGGAGGTTGTGCTTGTAGACGGAGCATCAACTGATAATACAAGAGCACTTATGTGTGAATTTGCACTTGATAATAAAGATGAATTCAGAAGGGTTGTAGTGCTTGACAATCCTAAAAAGACACTTCCATCAGGCTGGAACGTTGCATTGAGGGAATATAAGGGTGATGCGATAATAAAGGTAGATGCACACGCTGTAATTCCAGAGGATTTTGTCAGTAAGAATGTGAGGGTGCTTGAAACAGGCGAATATATATGTGGTGGACAAAGACCTAACATAATAGACAAGCCAACTCCATTTAAGGAGACACTTCTTCTTGCAGAGAGCAGTATGTTTGGTTCAAGCATTGCTTCATACAGGAATAATCCTGGAAAGACTTATGTTAAATCGTTATTTCACGCAGCATATAGAAGAGAAGTATTTGAAAAGGTTGGTTTCTTTAATGAGGAACTTGTGCGTACAGAAGATAATGAAATTCATTATAGAATGAGAAAAGCTGGATATAAGCTGTGCTTTGACCCTGATATAATATCATACCAGTATACAAGAAGCAGTCTTAAGGCAATGCTTAAGCAGAAGTATGCTAACGGCTACTGGATAGGAAAGACAAGCAAGGTATGTCCTAAGTGCCTTAGCATATATCATTTTGTGCCATTTGCATTTGTCAGTGCAATAATAGCTTCAGGTTCGGTTATTGGAGCGACAGGACTTGCAGAGTGCATTAAGAAAAGGCACAACCATACACTTGGAAAAGGTATTTCGGCATTAAGAAAAGTAACAGTAGTGCTTACAACTGTTATGTGGGTGCTCTATGCTTTAATGGCATCTGGTATGGCGGCAGTATCTGCATTTAAAGCTGAAGATAAAAGAAATATAACTAATGCCTGTCTTCCTGTATTATTCCTGCTTCTTCATTTAAGTTATGGAATAGGCACAATAGCAGGACTTATGGATAAATCAAAAAGAGGTTAATTATGGAAGAGACAAGGAAAGATAAGCTACAGTTAATAGTCAGACGCTTTTTTCTTATAATAACAGATATAATTCTTGTTAACGGCTGTGTATTTATATCGCTGGTAATGAGGTTTAACGTTGATCTGGCGGCGATAGAGTCACAATATATACAGAATTTTAAGAGTACCTGCGTACCATTTACACTTATAACACTGCTTATATTCTGGTGTTTCAGAATGTATCACAGTTTGTGGCAGTATGCGAGTATAGCCGAGCTTTATAAGATAGTTGAGGCTTGTATTGTATCGGAGGTGGCACACGTCTGTCTTACAACAGTTATGGGAACACCGCTTCCTAGAGCCTGTTATTTTATGTCAGTAGTATTTCTTATAGTTGCAATGTGTGCGAGCCGTTTTATGTACAGGCTTATAAGAACACTTTTACAGGAATACAGACATACATCAGAGCAGATTAAGATTATGATAATTGGTGCCGGTGAGGCTACCAATGTTCTTATGAGAGAGATTGCTAATTCAAGATACCTTGATAATTCCAAGGTTGTATGTATTATTGATGATGACCCTAAAAAGGTTGGAAAGTATATACGAGGCGTTAAGATTGTTGGAACAAGGGAGCGTATTAAGGAATATGCAAGATACTATGAGATAGATGAGATAATATTTGCTATTCCATCAGCATCGCAGGAAACTAAAAGACAGATACTTAATATCTGTAAAGAAACTAACTGTAATTTAAAGATTATACCTGGCGTGTATCAGATGATGGACGGCGAGATTAATGTTCAGGATATCAGAAATGTTGATGTGGACGATTTACTTGGAAGGGATCCTATCAATGTTGATGTGGAGTCAATTCTTGGATATGTATCGGGCAAGACTGTTCTTGTAACAGGCGGCGGTGGTTCAATTGGTTCTGAGCTTTGCAGGCAGTTAGTCAAGCATAACCCTAAGTGCCTTATTATATTTGATATATATGAGAACAGTGCCTATGATATACAGCAGGAATTAAAGATGAATTGTCCTTATGCCAATGTGGTGACGCTTATTGGTTCAATAAGAAATAACACAAGACTTGAGTGGATATTCTCACATTACAGACCGGATATTGTATATCACGCAGCGGCACATAAGCACGTTCCGCTTATGGAGGGAAGCCCTAATGAGGCAGTTAAGAATAATGTAGCCGGTACCTGGAATCTTGCAAGAATGGCAGACAAATATAATACCAAGAGATTTGTAATGATAAGTACAGATAAAGCCGTTAATCCGACTAATATAATGGGTGCGACAAAACGTATATGTGAGATGATAATTCAGTATTATAATGGAGTATCTAATACAGAATTCGTAGCCGTAAGATTTGGTAATGTACTTGGAAGCAATGGCTCTGTAATTCCTCTTTTTAAGAAGCAGATTGCAGCAGGGGGTCCGGTTACAGTTACACACCCTGATATAATAAGATATTTTATGACAATACCGGAGGCCGTGTCGCTTGTTATTCAGGCGGGTGCATACGCCAAGGGTGGTGAGATATTTATTCTTGATATGGGTGAGCCGGTAAAGATAGATGACCTTGCAAAGAATCTTATAAGACTATCAGGTTACACACTTGGTGTGGATATGGAGATTAAATATACTGGTTTAAGACCTGGTGAGAAGTTATATGAAGAACTTCTTATGGCAGAGGAAGGGCTTCAGGATACACAGAATAAGCTTATTCATATAGGCAAGCCTATTGAATTTGATAAAGACAATTTTGAGGACAAGCTAGAAGTCCTTAAGGAAACAGCTTACAAAGAAGATGCGATGGCAGTAAGACGGCTTGTAAAGGAATTCGTTCCAACTTATAAGCCTGACCATGTATCGGATAATGATATACAATAAGAAACTGCAAAAAGAGGTTACTATGAAATATATTATTGATGGAAGCTTTTTGTATGGACATATTAAAGGTGTCCAGAGGTACGCAAGACAAATAACAAAAGAACTTGATAAATATATGGCGGATAAGCCTTACGAGGTTGAGATAGCTGTGCCCGAGATTGATTCAGAAGGTACATCTGCGGAGATTAACAGCTATAAGACACACTATAATAACATTAAGATTGTTATATTGGCTGGAAAATCTGGAAGAATGTGGGAACAGTTCACGTTTCAGAGATATGTGGACAAGCAGAAGGCTAAGCCTGTATATTTATGTAATGAAGTATCACTGTTTATGAAAAATGGAATAGTTACGGTACACGACATAGCATTTAAGACACATAAGGAGTTCTTTAGAGAGCCGGGTGACTGGCATGAGATATTGTTCAGAAAGCTTATGTATCTTAAAGCCTTTAAGAGTGCTGATGCGATAATAACGGTCAGTGGGTTTTCCAGAAAAGAAATCATTGATAATTATAATACCCATGGTAAGGAAATAGTAGTTGCAGGCAATGGCTGGCAGCACTTTGATGTGAACAGCATAGACGAGAGTATATTTGACAAGTATGCTTCAAGAATAAAAAGACATAAATATTATCTGTATATGGCTTCATTAGCACCTAATAAGAATCTTAACTGGATTCTTAATAATGCGAAGCTTCACCCAGAAAGTACATATGTAATAGCAGGTGAAAGTCTTGGGGACAGGTCTGGAATAGAAAAGCTTGGCAATGTAGTGGCGATTGGTTATGCCAGGGATTCAGAGGCGAGAGCACTTATGAAATACTGCAAAGCATTTTTATTCCCATCAACCTATGAGGGCTTTGGAATACCACCTATGGAGGCACTCTGTATGGGAGCTGAGATTGTTCTTGGTGATATTCCGGTGCTGCACGAGATTTACAAAAATGCGGCTACATATGTCAACTGTCATAAGCCTGATGTGAATATAGATGAGCTGTTAGAAAAGAATAAGGTGAGTGACGAGGCAGTGCAGAATGTACTTTCAAATCATTCGTGGGACAGGTCAGCCCATATAATTGCAGGAATTATGGACAAATATGCAGAATAAGGATTAAAAAGATGAAGATAGCGGTTGATGCAAGAACGCTTGGCAGCAGACCAAGCGGAGTGGGAATGTATCTTAATGACTTTCTTAAGCAGCTTATGAAATATGAGGATTTGGAATTCGTTCTTATATCAGATGTTGCAGAGAGTGAATATATTAAGTCATTTATTAAAAATGGAATAAAAGTATATACAAAGGGAAAACAGGTGTATAAGAGTGCCGGAGTTTATGCTTATTTTGCATATGTGAAAAAGCAGCTTGATATTATTAAGCCTGATATATTCTGGGAAGTTAATACGATAATTCCGATTAACCTCGGCGGTAGTTTTAAGACTATGATTACAATACACGATATGTTTCCAATAGAATATGTTGAATATTTCGGGCAAGTATATAGTATGTATTTTAGGTACAATCTTAAAAAGACACTTAAGAATACAGATATGATTCTATATAATTCAGAACAGACCAAAAGGACAACGGAAGAAATTTTCCCGGAAGCTAAGAGCATAGCGAATGTTAATGCTTATATAATATCCAATCCTGTTAAAAAGCAATGGGATAATAAAGATGATGATTATTTTCTTTATGTTGGCAATATGGAGAAAAGAAAGGGCGTTGACCTTCTTATAAAAGGCTATTTGCAATATAAGAGCCGGGGTGGCAAGAAGAAACTTATTCTTGGTGGAAAGATGCAGGAAGAAGAGATTAACCAGATTGTAAGGTCGGCGATGATGTTAGATGAAGATATAACTTATCTTGATTATGTGACCCACGATAAAAAGCACGAGCTATATGCCTCAATGTCAGCTTTTGTGTTTCCGTCAAAGGCCGAGGGCTTTGGTATGCCGATTATTGAGGTTATGCGTTTTAAAAAGCCAATTATAGCAAGTAATCTTCCTATATTTGATGAGATTACAGACGGCAATATTAATACATTTAATATAAGATGTAATGAATATGAGCAGATAAACAATCTTGCAGATGAATTATTGTCATATAATACAGAGGTTGATACAGAAGCATATGCAAATGTAGTTAAAAGATATGCACCTGATAGACTTGGGAAAGTTGTGTATGATTTCATTACAAGTAATTAGATTTAAAGATAATATAAGACATTAAGGAGAAAGTATGAAAGTATTAGTAACAGGAGTGTCAGGTCAATTAGGTCATGATGTTATGAATGAACTCGATAAAAGAGGATACACAGGAATAGGAAGTGATATAGCTGATAATTATAGTGGTATTCAGGATAACAGTGCTGTTACAACAATGGAATATGTCAAGATGGACATAACAGATGAGGCTGTTGTAGATGAGGTTATAAGCAGTGTATCACCAGATGTTATTATACACTGTGCGGCGTGGACGGCAGTAGATATGGCAGAAGATGATGACAAGGTTGAGAAGGTAAGAGCTGTCAATGCCAAAGGGACAGCTAATATTGCAAAGGCGGCTAAGAAGCTTGATTGTAAAATGGTATATATAAGCACAGATTATGTGTTTAATGGGCAGGGTGAGAAGCCTTGGGAGCCGGACTGCAAGGAATACAAGCCGCTTAATGTATATGGACAGACTAAGCTTGAGGGTGAGCTTGCGGTTGCTGATACACTTTCAAAATATTTTATAGTAAGAATAGCATGGGTATTCGGTGCTAATGGCAATAATTTTATAAAGACAATGATTAAGGTTGGAAAGAACCACGAGACTGTAAGAGTTGTTAATGACCAGATAGGAACACCAACATATACACTTGATCTGGCAGTATTATTAGTTGATATGATAGCTACAGAGAAATATGGATATTATCATGCAACTAATGAGGGTGGCTATATTTCGTGGTATGATTTTGCGTGTGAAATATACAGACAGGCTGGAATGGATATTAAGGTTATTCCGGTATCCACAGAAGAATATGGCCTTTCAAAGGCGGCAAGGCCATTTAATTCAAGATTAGATAAATCAAAGCTTAAAGAGGCAGGATTTACACTGCTTCCAACCTGGCAGAATGCTGTGGAAAGGTATATTAAATATTTAAAAGAACAGGAACAGGCTACAGGTAACGAATAGAAATGATTATAATGTCAGGGTCAGAACCCAACAACTTTAATGTTTCGTTATTGTGTATCCGTATTTACTAATTAAGAAGAAAGGTAAACGTATGAAGGAGAAGGCGGTTGGATTATGGAACAGGATTGCTACTAAAGAGAATAAGCAGATTGCGAAAAATGTTCTTTTGATTTTGCTTGTATCAAGACTATTTTATATATTTATTGGCTGTGTTACCAACTCAGCATTTGGCAATAATATTACATTTGCTAAGATGTTTCTTGGTGGCGATGCAGACTGGTACATTAAGATTGCTGAAAAAGGATATAGTCTTTCTGGAAGCATAAAGCCGGGAGATGGACAGGCTAACTGGGCATTTTTTCCGTTATTTCCAGTATCAATAAGATTGTTTAAATACATATTTTTCTTCCTTAATTATGCACAGGCAGGAATACTTCTCAGCTTAATATATGTGTATATAATGGGGATATTTCTTGTTAAGACAGTAAGGCTTTATAAGCCTGACAGATTAGGATATTTTGCAGTGGTTCTTGTATATATGGGACCATACTCATTTTATCTTCATTGTGTATATTCAGAAACATTATTTATGATGCTTATTGCAGTGTTCTTTTACTATCTAAAAAAAGAAAAGGGCAATATTAATAATTACTGGATTTCAGCAGCTGCGGCTATGCTTGCAAGCTGTACAAGAATAGTTGGTGTTATACTTGTATTCCCGCTCGTATTGCAGATGTACCTTGATTTATATGATGGCAGGATAACATTTGGAAAGCTTGGAAGTTTTATAGTACATATGTTTAAAAATCCAGTTAAGATATTGCAGGTATTCTTATGTCCGGCAGGCATATTTGTTAATATGATGCATCTGTATTATGTGACAGGAGATGCGTGGGCGTTTAGAAATGTGCAGGCAGCATGGAGAGAAGATGGTGCTGGCTGGATAGGTAATATGATATGGGATTTCTTTAATAATATATATGCAGAAAGATACTGGATTCCGCTGGTTATGATACTGGCAATAATCGTGTATGTATATATGCTTAAATGTAGATATTATTCAGAAGTTCTATTTGCTGTCATAACACTTATAATTCCTTTTACGGGCGGAGTTATGTCAATGTGCAGATTTATAGTTGGAAGTTATGTTGTATACATTGGTTTATATGATTATTTTGCAGATAAGAAAGACTTAAAGTGGCTGGCGGTATTTCTTGCAGTAGTTATGGAAGCATTTCTTATATGGTTATGGTTTACAGCAGGTGTCAACGCATTTACGGCGTAGAAAAGGAGAGTTGGGATGAATAATAAGAAAAAATGTATTAATATAATTGCATATATTATTGTTGTGATTCTTGCAGTGTTCTATCTTGCAACGCTTGTGCTTGGCAGTAAGCTTGATGTATCAGATGAATATAAGCTTTACTATGTAGATGGTGAATTGTCTAAGTGGCCGGGTGAAAATGGTCTTGACTATTACTTTGGTAATACAGAGATATATGATATATCAAAGCTTGAAGAATATAAAAAGTTATTAGAAGAACAGAAGCTTTATGGCGATATTATAACAGATGATGAAGAAGAGGCTGATGAGGTTAATGAGGATAGTGTGGAGTCTAACAGAGATTCTGCCATTGATAAATATTTCCAAAAAATGTTAGCAGCAGAGAATAATTATGTATCAGAAGATGCTGATGATAATTCTACAGCTGATAAAGATGAGGATAAGACAATAGCTTCTGCATTGAACATTCCTTACAGATACACAAAGGGTTTCTATTCACTTCATACAGGGATATATACTAATAAAGGTAATGAGGCAGCACTTTATTACAGATTTGTAACAAGAGTTGAGAAAGACATTGTGCTTGAAGTGTATGGTGCAAGCTATAATACAGATACTAAAGTATATGCCAATGATGAATATATTGGAACTATAACTGCATATAATGAAACAGAGGGAGCGGTTAAGTACCATAAGAATGAATATGGTGACAGGGAAAGAGAAGATAAGGTGAATGATAACCTTAATACTTTAAAGATACCAGCAGATATTGTAGGAAATGATGGTATTGTAAAGATATCTTTCGTGCCAGAAGAAACTGTTAATATATATGATTACACATCAGCTATTGGCAATGATAACTTTAAGAAATATAAGGGACTTCGTATTACTTCGGTTAATATGTTTTATTAATTAATAAATATTGTAAAAAACACTTGCCAAGATAAGATATATATGATAAAATGCAAAAAGTTTCCTGAGTTAGCAGACTGACTTAGGAATTATGGGTGGATTCCCGAGTGGCCAAAGGGGACAGACTGTAAATCTGCTGGCACTGCCTTCGAAGGTTCGAATCCTTCTCCGCCCATTCTACATAATACTGGCTTGCAGGCAGTAAAGTGCAACTTAGGCTGCACCAAGTTTGGATTATGTATTAAGATATACCAAAGAGCCGGTGTGGCGGAACTGGCAGACGCACAGGACTTAAAATCCTGCGGGACTTATACTCCCATACGGGTTCGATTCCCGTTGCCGGCATAGGACTTCCTACAAATGAGTAGGAAGTCTTTTTTGTGTAATAGGAATTCTTTATTACACAAAAGGCACTATGTGCCGATGATGCACACCCACACTAATCTGTAGTTAGACACAGATGACCGTGCATGGTGTTGGAATGTGCTTTGCACATTTTTGTATTAATAATCAATTTGTTGTTTAGAAATGAGGGTGCAATGGTAGAATTAGATGGAATGTTATCCATAGTAATGCCAGCATACAATGAGGAAAAATTAATATATCAAAGTATAATGAAGACACTTGATATAGTATCAGGCTTTGTCAGGGAAATTGAAATTATAGCTGTTAATGACGGAAGTAAGGATAATACCAAGGCGGAGATATTAAGAGCGGTAAGAAAAGACAAAAGAGTAAGGCTTGTCACTTCTGATAAGAACAGAGGTAAAGGTAATGCCATAATATCGGGCGTGTCGCAGGCTGAAGGAAAGTATATTGCATTTGTTGATGCAGATCTGGAACTTAATCCGGCACAGCTTGAGGGTTATCTTAAGAAAATGCTTGATGATAAAGCAGATGTTGTTATCGGGTGTAAATTTCATAAGGGGTCAAAGCTTAAATATCCATTTAAAAGAAAAGTAATAAGTATGTGTTACTATATAATGCTTATAATATTATTTCATCTTAATGTAAAGGATACTCAGACAGGACTTAAGGTGTTTAAGGCAGAAGCTATTAAACCGGTAGGACACCTTATAAGAACGTCAGGCTTTGCATATGATATAGAGCTGCTTGTGGCGGTGCATAGAAGGGGCTTTAAAATAGCAGAAATGCCAGTTGAGGTTGTCTTTGTAAGAGATAAGGGTGCTAACAGAATTGGAATGAAAGATTGCGTAAGGGCATTTGTGGATACATGGGCAATATTTGGAAGAGTGTATTTTAAGCATTATTATGATTAATAGTCAGTATAATATTACAATAAATAAATTCAGGCATTTATGTGTGAATTGGTGGACTTAAGAAAAGAGGAATACAGTTGAATAAGTTTAAAGAATTATTAGAAAAAGCATGTGATTTGCAATTTATAAAAAAGCAAAAGATTACATTGTACTTCATAAGATAGCGGCAGTAACAACGGCAACAACTGCTGTGGCAGGAGAGAATATAAAGAGTGGTCTGTAATGGTCAGACAGTGAAATTACAATTAAATAAACTATAAGTATGATTTAGTAATTTCTGCATAAAATAATTCTGACAGATAAATTGTTACATTTTTTGGTGAATGGAGGAATTATGACAGGAAATATTAAAGTGAATTGGAAAAGGCTGATTTTAGCGATGGTGATAAGTATAGGAGCAGGAGTAATATCGTGGCTTCTTACAGGTAATTCAATGGAAATCTACAGAGATTTGAATAAACCTGCACTATCACCTCCTGGTCAGCTTTTTCCTATTGTATGGACAATTCTTTTTATACTTATGGGACTGGCATCTTATATTGTATGTGAGACAAGGGATGACGACAGAACAGAAGCACTCATATTATATGGAGTACAGCTTATTATCAATATAGGCTGGTCAGTTATATTCTTCAACTTTGGTGCTTTCTGGCTGGCGTTTGTATGGCTTATGATATTGTGGATTTTAATAATATTTACAATATGGAGATTTTTTAATGTTAATACAGTGGCAGCGTGGCTTATGGTTCCATATCTTTTATGGGTAACCTTTGCAGCATATCTTAATATTGCGATAGCGATTATGAACTAGTCAGATGCCTTTGGTATTAGGTGTTAATTAATGTAGTCATTGCGTAATTTTAGTGTAATAATTTCGCAATAAATTCAAAAATAGTTAACATATTGTTAACAATTTAAAGCTGTATAAGTGGTATAATTACAAAAATCTGCACAGTAGTAAGCATTAATGGAAAGAATTACCGGATTGTAAGAGTGGTGCAGATAATAGATGAAATATACAAAAAGTACAGTTTTACTGTATTTATTCGTTGGAAATGAGGAACAGAATGAAAAAGGCATGGCCACACATAAAATGTGTATTATTTATCGTTGTTCTGGCAGTGGTTATACTTGTGTGCGATTATCTGTTTGCTGAGAGTGGATATATACGTTTTGTGTTAAATGATGTGAACAGTTCAAATGAGAGCTACGACACAATAGTGCTTGGAGCTTCACATACAAGATGTAGTATAGATACAGAATATCTTGATAAATATATGAATGTTAATTCGTTTAATATGGGAATACCAGGAGAGACAGTTGATGATTTTTATTATGTATTGAAATCAGTTGTCGATTCAGGTAATAATGTTAAACAGGTAATTGTGGATGTAGATTATTACTATTGGATGAATGGGCAGTCCCAGAATCATTTTTCCAAGTCATTTATATACCAGCAGATGAAAGATACTTGGGTTAAGGCAGAGTATCTGTGGAATAACAGGGCTGAACTTGATATAAGAAATGTATTTTCAAGAAGGCTGACCTGGAAATGCACGATAAAGAAGGCAAAGACTAATATTGCACTTAAAAAGACAAAAGAATATAAGAATTATGATATGTCGGCAGGACTTGATACAGATGGATATTTTGCAACCGCAGGTGGTCCATATCTTGGAAAAGGATTCTGTTACAGATACAGAATTAATGAAGTGCCGGGTAATCCATCATATGTTAATACAATGAAAGGAAATGCTGCTAAAAGCCTTGATAAGACAGTTATATCACAGTTTGAGCGTTTCCTTGATTATTGTGATGATAACGATATAAAGGTCGTATGTGTGTCAACACCTATAACACCGGATGCATTTAAGGAAGCACAGGTGGACAGGGCGTCCGAAAAGCTTAAAGAATTATTTGATAGCTACAATATTAAATATTATGATTTTAATAAGGCACTTATGTCTGTGCTTCCAAGAGATGATTCGGGTTATGTGGATACAGAAGGACATATGTATGGAGAACTTGCTGTTAAATATTCAGATGTATTAGCAAAAGTACTTGCAGATGATGCAGAGGGAAATGTTAATGAGGAAGAATATTTCTACAAGTCATATGAAGATATGTATGAGACAATGAAAGACGATTATGAGGCGGCTACAGGACTTGAGTGGAAGTCTTATTAACTGCCATATATATTATATGAAAATACATAGGAATGGAGAAAGATATGTCATTTACGACTTTTGAGTTCTTTCTGTTTATAGCAGCGGCAGTTATTATATATTATGTGATACCTAAAAAGCTGCAATGGATATGGCTTCTTATAATAAGTTATGTATATTATGCTTCTTATGATATCTCGACAGTGTGGATGTTATTACTGACAACATATGTTACATACAGGGGCGGAATTCTTCTGGACAGATTGAATGAGCAGAAACCGCAGGACGGAATAAGCAGGGAAGAAAAGAAAGATTTCAAGAAAAATATTGTCCGTAAAAAGAAAAAAATAGTACTAGCTATGGTACTTATAGCGTTTGGAATGCTTGGGATTATGAAGTATACCAATTTTATGCTTGGAAATATAGATGCAGTTTTAAGACTTTTTGGAAGTGGAAAGCAGATAGGAGTTCTTAATCTGACACTGCCGCTTGGCATATCGTTTTATACATTCCAGTCAATAAGTTATGTTGTTGATGTATACAGAGGCAAGCATAAGGCTCAGGGCAATTTCTTTAAGCACGCATTATTTGTTTCATTTTTTCCGCAGCTTTTACAAGGTCCGATTGGAAGATATGAAAGACTTGGAAGCCAGTTGTATGAAGGACACAGCTACAATTTAAAAGAATTGCAGTTCGGTGTCCAGAGAATACTATGGGGCTTTTTTAAGAAAATGGTACTTGCTGACAGGGTAAATGCGGCAGTCCTTCTCATATTCCATAATTACTGGAATTACGGTGGATGGTACAATGTGTTAGGAGTGCTTCTTTATAGCATACAGCTTTATGCAGATTTCTCCGGTGGAATTGATATTGTCATAGGAATTGCACAGATGTTTGGAATTACGATGGATGAGAATTTCAGACAGCCATATTTCTCACGCTCAATAAGTGAGTTCTGGAGAAGATGGCACATAACGCTTGGTACATGGATGAAGGACTACATATTCTATCCATTTTCTTTATCTAAGAGTATGGCTAAATTCGGCAAGTGGAGCAAGAAGAAATTTGGTAACAATGTTGGAAAGCTCCTTCCTGTAGGACTTGCCGACATTTTGGTGTTCTTTGTTGTAGGTGTATGGCATGGAGCAGCGTGGAAGTACATAATGTATGGTATATATAATGGCGTAATCGTTGCAGGAAGTGGAATGTTAGCACCTGTATATGCAAAGATACAGGAAAAGCTTCATATCAATCCTAAGAAATGGTGGTATCAGGGCTTCTGCATTATAAGGACATTTATTCTTGTCAATATAGGCTTTTATTTTGATATGGCAAATGATTTAAGAGCTGCTAATGCTATGCTGGCACAGACAGTTACAAAGGCACATATATCACAGCTTTCAATGGCGGCTGTTAAAGCTGTAGGGCTTACAAGTCAGGATTTGATAATTGTTATATCAGGCTGTCTTATTATATTTGTTGTCAGTCTGTTAAAAGAAAAGGGAATTAACATAAGAGAAACAATAGCATCATATAATATTGTAATAAGATGGCTTATATATATAGTATTTATAATGTTTATACTTATATATGGAAGTACAAGCACAACATCAGATTTTATATATGCTAATTTTTAATAATTACAGTAAATGAGTGGCGAAAATCAGGTTATAGCCGCTTATTTGCTGTTTTTTTGTTGTAGTGACAATTATTGTGGGAGGTGGTATAATAATATATGAATGCCTAAGTGGAGCATTTTCACATTTATTCTGTTCATAACGGAGTAGATAGTGAAGGCACACATAAAGTGTTCTTATTTTAAGGTTTGGTACGTTAGTAAGAATATTATATCAGGAGATGAATATGAGTAATAAAGATGACGGGCTTTCACAGTTAGTACAGGATGTAATTGACGGAAAAGCTGAGAAAAAGGAACTATGCAATAAGATTTACAAAGAGGTATACGCTTTAGCATACCCTGTATATCAGGACGAAGAAAAGAGTATGACCCAGGCAAAGAAGGCACTTATTGAGATATGTAAGAGAATAGGTGATTTTAACCTTGAAAGAAATATTCATAAGCAGGTTGCAACAATTGCATCTGCGTTCTTCTTTACAAATGTGGTAAGTGAGAATGCAGAAGAATTAAGGAATAATGCACCAACAGGAGAATATGAATATACTCATATTAAGGATGATGAAGAATTCGTTACATATATGAAGCAGAAGGCAATAGCCTTCAGAAGCCCTAAGTTATTTGACCAGCAGGAGGAGAGCTTTAGAAATTTATCAGAGATAGAAATGTCGCTTACAGAATTATATGCTTATGAGATGCTTTCTGTTGATGCGATTGAGAGCGTAACCGATGTTGACAGTTCTTATATAAGCGGCTGGTTAGCAGGCATAAGAAGTTATGTATTAGGTTATGAAACGGCTGGTAATGCCGATAATAATGATATGGCAGCAGTCGCTGATGATGATTACAATTCATTAGATGAAAGTGATTATTCTGATGAAGAGTATGATGACAGTGATTATGGTTATGATGAGAATAATAATAATGATGATTATAGAGAAAGAGAAGCTGTAAGTTCTGTATACAGAAAAACAGGAAAAAGATTAAAGGAAAATGCTGTTACATTATTCATTAAAAGACTTTTTCCGGCACTCACACTTCCGGCAAGAATGATGGTTTCATGGATTGCAGGTGGTGTAATAGTTATTATTCTTATTATTATTCTTGTTGTATCAGTTAAGGCTGGCAAGAGCAATAAGAAGAGTGCTTCTTATGAATACCAGAATATGCAGTATACAACAGAACAGGCTGCAACGAAGAATAATAAAAAGAATGAGGCGGCAACAGCTTCAACTGAGGCAGGCACAGAAGAACAGACTACACAGAAGCAGACTGAGAATGTAACACAAAGTACTACTGGCAGCAGTTCTAAGAATACAACCAATAGGACAACAGCTAATACATCTGATAATGATAGCATCACAGGGAATACTAGTTCAGATAATAGTGGAAGCACAGACAATGATAACAATGGAAGTGGTGACACAGGAAGTACAGATAACGGAACAAGCGGAAGCGGTACTACAGGCGGAAGCACAGATAACGGAACAAGTGGAAGTGGTGACACAGGAAGTACGGATAACGGAACAAGCGGAAGCGGTACTACAGGCGGAAGCACAGACAGCGGAGCAAGCGGAAGCGGCACTACAGGCGGAAGCACAGACAGCGGAGCAAGCGGAAGCGGTACTACAGGCGGAAGCACAGACAGCGGAGCAAGCGGTAGCGGTACTACAGGCGGAAGCACAGACAGCGGAGCAAGCGGAAGCGGTACTACAGGCGGAAGCACAGACAGTGGAGCAAGCGGAAGCGGTACTACAGGCGGAAGCACAGACAGCGGAGCAAGCGGAAGCACTACTACAGGTGGAAGCACAGATAACGGAGCAAGTGGAAGCAGCACAGGAAGCGGCAGTTCAGGTTCATCAGACACAGTTAAATCAGCAGCTTCTGGTGTATCAGCTAATTAAAATGATGGGCAAAAATAACAATTATGGAGGAACATTTGCATGAAGTGTGTAATTCTTGCAGGTGGAAGTGGCGATAGTTTATGGCCATTGTCCAGAAAAAATTATCCTAAACAGTTTATGAAATTTAAGGAAGGCCGTTCACTTTTACAGGAAACGGTTGTCAGAAATCTGCCTTATTGTGATGAATTTATTATAGTAACTAATGAGGCATATAAGAATATTGTGAACGGACAGATGAAGGCGTTCCAGAGCCTGAAATACAGAGTTATTCTTGAGGGCACAGCTAAGGGTACAGCAGCGGCAATTATGCTTGGAACAATGTTTGCCAATCCAACTGAATTTGTATTAGTTGTTAATTCAGACAATTTTATTGATGGTGATGGATACAAGGATGCCATCATAGGAGCTAAAGAGATAGCAAAGACAGGCGTAATTGCGGCAGTTGGAGTTAAGCCTGAATATCAGGCGAAGAATCTTGGATATATCAAGAGAGATGGAAATGATGTAATTAAGATATTATCAAATGTTGATTTTGATGATGCAACATCTGAGATTGCAGACTGCTATTCATATGAGGAGGGGTATCTATGGAATAGTGGAATACTTGTGTTCAGGGCAGGTGATATGGTTAATATCACAAGAAAGAAATGTCCGGAATTGTATACAGCCTGCCGTACAGCTAAGAGAAAAGTTCCAGCTATAAGAAGGGCTATACGTTTCTCAGAAAATGTAATGAAGGACATAGTTACAGGAAGCATAGAAACACTTGTTCTTGAACACTGTGACAATCTCAAAGTAGTAGAGGCTGACATTTTATGGAAAGATATCGATAATGTATGTGATATTGAAATGCATCATAGTGATGATAAACCTGACAATATAATTAAGAATGACTGTAGTAATATATCAGTAATTAACAGTGCACAAAGACAGCTTGTAGTTGCTAATGACTTAAGAGATATGGTAGTTGTCAATACAGAAGATGCTGTATACATTTCATCAAAGAAATCTGCTGATAATATTAAAGAGATTATTAAAGACAATCTTGACCAATATGAAACATACTTTGATTATAACCGTATCTCCTACAGGGAATGGGGTATACACGAGCTTCTTAATTATTCCAATGGTTATAAGGTTAAGAAGGTTACAGTATTTCCAGGAATGATGATGAATCTTCACCAGCATGAATTAAGGGCAGAATACTGGTCAGTTGTTGAAGGTACAGCTACTATTACAATAGGTACAGAAACTAAAGATTATCATAAATATGAGAGTGTATTCGTGCCAATCGGTGTTAAGCATAAAGTTGCTAACAAGACAGACTCTAATGTTGTCATTATAGAGGTTGGAATTGGTGATTCAATCCTTGATAATGATATGGTTAAGATATATGGACAGGATTTGGCAGATAATGGCGGCAATTATGTAAGAAAAGATAATTGTCCGATTGTCAAGCTTGACCCGGCATTCAAGGATAACCTCTGGGGCGGTACTAAGATAAGAGATGTATACGGCAAGAAATGTGATTATGATGTCATAGGAGAAAGCTGGGAGCTTTCTGCACACCCAGACGGGCAGAGCCGTATTGCAGAAGGATATTATAAGGGTATGCTCTTTAATGATTATCTTTCAATAATTGGCAAGGAAGCATTAGGCTGGAAGTGTCAGGCACAGGACAGATTCCCTGTACTTATAAAGTTTATTGATGCCAAGCAGGCATTATCAATACAGATACACCCGGATGATGAGTATGCACTGGAGAACGAGAATGAATATGGAAAGAACGAAATGTGGTATGTGCTTGATGCAGAACCTGGTGCATATCTGTATTGCGGACTTTCAAGAGCTTCTTCTAAAGAAGAGATAGAAGAACGTATAAAGAACAACACAATAACAGAAATCCTTAACAAGATAGAAGTTAAAAAGGGTGATGTTGTTATGGTAAAGGCTGGAACTATCCACGCGATAGGTGCAGGCATATTTATATGTGAAATACAGCAGAATTCTAACTGCACATACCGTATGTATGATTATGACAGACGTGACAAGTTCGGCAATCCACGTGAGCTTCACGTTGCCAAGTCATTAGATGTCGTTAATCCGGTTAAGTATGAGAAGGATAACAAATGTAATGTTATGCTTGCACATAATGAGCATTATATGTCAAAGCGACTTGTACAGTGCAAGTATTTTGAAGTTATCAAGTATGAAATAGAAGATGAAGCTAAGATACCAGTTGATGAAGCTTCATTCCTGTCAGTAATTGTAATTGACGGTGAAGGAACAATTATGACAGATGACAATGACAAGGAACTTAAGTTTAAGGCTGGAGAAAGCTTCTTTATTAATGCAGGCAAGAGAAATGTCGTTGTAAAGGGCAGATCAACCTGCATAATTACGCATGTATAATCAGACGGGAACGGAGGATTTGAATGAATAACAGTTCTGATAAAAAGGGAAGAAAGATAGCTTCATATATTATTCCCGGAATTATAACACTACTTGTTATGGTATTTGTTCTTATTGTAAAGGGAATATGGCCCTTTGGAAGTAACAGAATAGATTTATTTGATAATATGCAGCAGGTTGCTCCGCTGTATGCACATTTATGGGACGCTATGCACGGTAATGCAAGTGTGTGGTTTGACTGGTATACAGGACTTGGAACTAATGTGAGTATGAGTATATCAGCGTTCTCAATGTTCAGCCCATTTAACCTGCTTTTATATCTATGTCCAAGAGATTATATATTGGAATTCATATCAATTCTTACACTTGTTAAGATGTTTGTTATGTCAGTTACAATGTATGCATTTCTTAATAGAAGATATAAGAAATTAACATATAAGACTAAAGTTATATTTGCACTTGCATACACATTTTGTGGCTATGTGCTTTTATATGCTTCATGTTTTACACCTTGGATGGATATAGTTGCTTTATTTCCACTTCTTATGATGTCTTTAGATGTTATGGAAAAGACAGGAAAGAAGTTTTTCTATATTCTTATGCTGGCATTGTTATTTGTTATTAACTATTATATCAGTGCAATGTCAGTTGTATACATACTCCTTGCCGGTGGAATGTATATTATATTCAGATGTGACAAAGAAGAGAGAAGAAAATGTGCGTGGAACTTAGGGATAGGTACATTTACGGGAATTGGACTTTCAGCCTTTGTGCTTCTTCCGGTATTCTCGCAGCTTTCACAGTCACAGAGAACCGGTAACTCATTAAGCCTTGTACAGCAGTATATGTCATGGATTTCTAATCCGACATTCAGAAGCTTCAGTCTTGGCGAATTTGAAAGAATAATGATGTTCTATGGTATGGGAATATTCCTTGTGCTTATATTTACAGGCATACATAGAAGCAGAAAGTTACCGCGGTATAAGATGGATATAGATTTAAGAAAGCGTAACTGGTATGCAGTATCACTCTTTGCAATAATGGTTATTCAGGCAGTTGCAGAGGGTACTAACATTATGTGGCATTTTGGTTCATATAATGGATATACATTAAGAAATGGATTTATTATAGCATTTACATTCATATGTCTTGCAGCAATGTATGCAGATACTATAGTTGCAGATAGCAAAGAAGATAAAAAGAAGAATATAATATTAAGTGCAGTGTGTGTGGTAGTATGCGTTGCATTTGCACTTGGATATAAGTATATTCCAGTTAATTCCTACGAGAGGGCATTTGCATTTTTTATAGCAGTATTCGCAATTATGCTTGTTGTGCACATAATTAATGTGATAGTTAGAAAAGACGGATATGGAATTAACAGTATTATAAGATTAATGGCTGTTGAGATAATTATAGGTGCCATCGCTATGACAGGTCCACCTAAGTTCTATACTTATACGCCATATCAGTATGGAGATTATGTACAGCTTGCAGTGGAAGCGGCTAATAATCTTGAAATAGCCTCATCTCCGGTAGACAGAATAACTAATCCGGATTTAAGCCTTAATGCCAACTACCCTCTTGTTATGAAGAGAGGTGCAATGTCAAGCTTTACGGCAGCTCTTCAGAAGGAAAGCCAGAAGCAGACAGTAAGATGGGGACATTCAAAGTATTTCCTCTGGATGCTTGATTCAGGTAATACGGTATTCAGCGATGCTCTTATACACGTTACAGAGGCTGTTAATGTCAACAGATTAGACAGTTCATTGTATACACTTAAGAAGGTTGGAACTGATGGCTGTCAGTATAAGCTTTATACAGCTAATTACCAGCTGCCATTTGCAATGGTTACAGACTCATCTGTAAAAAATGTAGATTTTAATAAAGATTTTACTAAGAATGAAGCAACAATGTCTGCAGAGTCAGAAGATTATAATGATAATAACTGCTCGAAGGACTGGATATATATGCACAATATTATGTATAGTGCATTAAGCCATGATTCAAGTGGTATTGTTACGGAATATGGTACTCTTACAGATACTAAAGAGATTACTGTAAATAATAATCAAGTTGCAGAAGATAATATAGCTTCTGATAATCTTGAAGATTACAGAACAACACAGAATAAGCATATTATACAGACTTATAAGGATTCTGTAACAGGAACAAAGGCTGTATATATGAGTGTTACTGATCGTAATATAGGCGACTCGGATGCCAATGTATCTAATCTTTTCAGAAGTGTAAAGATAACTGTTAATGGTAAAGAGATTGCAATACCGACAATAGGTAATGTAAAAAATAAGTATTACACAACGGATTATAATAACGGACTTATATATCTTGGAACATTTTATGATGAAGATATTGAGGTTCAGGTAGAATATACAAGACCATATGATTCAGCAGGTAATGCAATCACTGATAAGTCAATTGTCACAATCGCAGGAATTGACCTTATTAAAATGCAGTCACTGTGCGATAAATACGCTGATAAGCAGAGTGATGTAACATATACTAATAACTCAGTTACGATAAAGGTTGACGGAAGCGGTAATGATAATTATGCGATAATTCCAATCATTAAGAGTGATAACTGGACAGTTACAGTCAATGGAGTAAAGTGTGATACAGACGAGATTGCTGGAATACTTACAGGAGTTAATATTAATGACGGAAGTAATGAGATTGTATTTACATTTAAACCATCAGGAAGAAACGCAGGAATAATTATATCTTTGATTATTCTTATTGTTATGATAGTTCTTATGTTTATTGACCATAAGAGAGGGATAAATGTTCCTCAGTGGTTAGGAATGTGTGCAGGTGGTGTATATCTTGCAATAATTGCAGTGCTTGCAGTTGTTATGTTTGCAATTCCACTTGTTGCCAGCGTGATTGCGAATATACAGTATATATTGTAATAACAGATATTGGGGTTGTGAATGTTTAAAGCAGTAGCAGGATACTATAAAGATAATGAACGGTTAAGGCTTTTGGTGAAGATAATAGCAGTATGGCTTATTTCAAGGGCAGTTATGCTTCTAATGGTTCCGGTGATGAATCTTATTGCTGATGAGCCGCACCAATGGCTGTATTATATGAATCCGTGGGATGCAGAGTGGTATAAAGGGATTGTGGAGAATGGTTACCAGCCTCCTAAGTCATCAGGTATGGCAAGCTGGGCTTTTTTCCCGCTATACCCTCTTGTGTGTATGGCAGTAAGACTTGTCACAATGGGATGTATAGATACATATGCCGTAGGAATGACAGTTTCCAACATATGTATAATTATAGCAGTGTATTATGCAGTTAAGTATGCAGATATAGAGATTGATATGAAGAAATATAATAAAAAGACAGTTGAGGATATTATTATATTTCTTATGCTTGCAGGACCATTTGCCGTGTACTATGGTGCTATGTATACAGAAGCACTATTCATATTGTGTGTTATACTGTGCTTCTATAACTCTGCCAGACATAATTATATGGCAGCAGGAATAGCGGCGGCGATGGCAAGTGCAACACGAATTGTTGGCTGTATGCTTGTGTTTGTGCTTATAACATATATGTTTATGGAGACCTGTGCAGAGTGCAGGGCTAAGCATAATTCAGAAATGAAGGATAATAAAGAAGCTGGTATAATAGATAAGTATATGCTTACAGATGAAGCTGGTATTATGCTGGCTGGAAATATAAGCTTAGCCAGTGTTATAAGAACTTTTATTAAAAATGTCATAAAAGAACCAAAGAAGCTTGTGGCTATTATGATAAGCCCTCTTGGCATATTCATATATATGAATTATCTGAGATACCTTTGCGGTGATTCGTGGGCATTTTACCACGTCCAGAGAGCGTGGAGAACACAGAAAATGTTTCCAGTAATCGGAGTATTGTTTAAGTCGTGTACAGGACAGCTCACAGCGGCATCAGGAGTTAAGACACTCAATGGAATAATTCTTGGCTGGCTCTGCGTTATAACGCTTATGCTTTATGTGGCGATGATAAGAAAGAAGCATTATGCACTTGGAATATTTGGAATAATAGTACTTCTTATTCCGCTTACATCAAGCGTTATGAGTACATTGAGATTTATAATGGGTTCATTTGTAATATATATAGGAGTGGCAGAGATAATCGCAGGTTGTAACAGGTATGTACGGTATGGAATAATTGCGTTGTTGTCTATAGTTGAGGTTGTTGTAATATCGGCGTGGTACTTCTGGGACGGTCTGCTTATGTGAAAAGACTTGCTATCTTTATATATTGGTATTATAATTAACACGCTTTTTAAATTACAATTATATATACTGGAGTTAATCTGGTATGAGAATATTAAAAGGAGAAAATATATGTTATCAGTAGTTGTACCTACATTTAATGAGGGAAAGAATATTAGAAATCTGGTGACACAGATAGATGATGCACTTAAGGGAATTGATTATGAGATATTATTCGTAGATGATAGTAAAGATAATACACCTGATGTAATCAGGGAAGTAGCTAAGGATTTTCCACAGATAAGACTTGAACATAGAACAGGTGAAACAGGTCTTGCAACAGCAGTTCTTAAGGGATTTGAACTTGCTAAGGGTGAGTATATGGCTTGTATGGATGCTGATTTACAGCACCCACCAATTGTACTTAAATATATGTATAAGGCTATGGAAAGCGGTGCTGATTTCTGTATACCAAGCCGTCTTATACCTGGTGGAGATGACGGTGGACTTAACTGGTACAGAAAGTTCGTATCTGGTACAGCAAGAAAGATAGGACAGTGGATGCTTCCTTGTCTTAGAAAGATATCTGACCCAACAAGTGGTCTTTTTATGTTCAGACGTGAAGTGATTGAAGGAGCAGACCTTCAGCCAATTGGATGGAAGATTATGGTTGAAGTTCTTGCAATGGGTTCATATAAGAAGGTAGTTGAAATTCCATATAAGTTCCAGCAGAGAACAGAGGGCGAATCTAAGCTTTCAGGTAAGGTTACAATGGAATATTTAAAGCAGCTTAAGGATCTTAGAAAGAGATACAACAAGGCTAATAAATATGAAGTGGAAATCTGGTCAACAGAAAAGATGATGGCAGAATAAGCTTTTGTAACTGGAAGGAGTAATAATGGGTAAGTATTTTGGTACAGATGGATTTCGTGGTGAAGCTAATGTAAACCTTACGGTTGATCACGCATTTAAAGTAGGAAGATTTCTTGGCTGGTATTATGGCAGGGATAAAGAGGATGGCAAGGCTAAGATTGTAATAGGCAAGGATACAAGAAGAAGCAGCTATATGTTTGAGTATTCATTAGTTGCAGGTCTTACAGCCTCAGGAGCTGATGTTTATCTTTTGCACGTTACAACAACACCAAGCGTATCTTATATAGCAAGAACAGAAGATTTTGACTGCGGAATTATGATATCTGCAAGCCACAATCCATTTTATGATAACGGAATAAAACTCATCAACAGCAAGGGTGAGAAGATGAGAGAAGATGTCATAAGTGAGATTGAGAAGTATCTTGATGGCGAACCGGAGAACATACCTTATGCCACTAAAGAAAATATAGGCTGTACAGTAGACCATACTGCTGGACGTAACAGGTATATGGGTTATCTTATGAGCCTTGCAATATATTCATTTAAGGGTATGAGAATAGGTCTTGATGCGGCTAACGGAAGTGCCTGGACACTTGCAAAAGCAGTATTTGACGCACTTGGGGCTAAGACTTATGTGATTAATGCCAGTCCAGATGGTACTAATATTAATACTAACTGTGGTTCTACACATATAGAAGGCTTACAGGATCTTGTTAAGAGGGAACATCTTGATGCAGGCTTTGCATTTGACGGCGATGCCGACAGATGTCTTTGTGTAGATGAGAATGGCAATGTTATAACAGGAGACCATATATTATATATTTATGGATGTTATATGAAAGAAAGAGGAAAGCTTATAGACAATACAGTTGTTACAACAGTAATGTCTAATTTCGGACTTTACAAGGCATTTGATGCGGCTGGAATAGACTATGCGAAGACTAAAGTTGGCGATAAGTATGTATATGAATGTATGGTTAATAACGGATATCGTCTTGGCGGTGAGCAGTCAGGACACATCATATTCAGCAAATATGCAACTACAGGTGATGGTATAATAACAGCACTTAAGATGATGGAGGTTATGATAGCCAAGAAGATGACGCTTTCACAGCTTGCAGCTTCACTTCAGATATATCCACAGGTGCTTAAGAATATCCGTGTATATGACAAGACAGCAGCACAGGACGATACAGATGTTAAGGCGGCAGTTGACAAGGTAGCAGAAAGTCTTGGCAATGATGGACGAATTCTTGTAAGAGAAAGCGGAACAGAGCCGGTTGTAAGAGTTATGGTTGAGGCTGGCACTCACGAAGAATGTGAGAAATATGTTGATGATGTAATAGCAGTAATCAAAGAAAAAGGTTATGCGGTAGAATAAATTAACGACCCTGTTAATAAGATGATAACAAGTCTTATTAACAGGGATTTTTTATGGGAAGTTATCAGCAGTTTAAGTATAAGAAGCATTTTATTAGGAAAAATGTCTTTATGAGAAAGCATATGTTTCTTAATATCACGGTTGTAGTGGCACTTATGCTTGCAATAAGCTTTTGTATGGCGTGTTCAGGTGGTCAGGCAGATAATCACGAGAAGATTGACTATACAGTTGTTGAGAACGAAGATTTACCAACAGAATTAAAGAAGCTAATAGACAATAAGAAGCAGTCCACCTTAAGACTGACTTATACAACAAAGGACTATACCTATATTGTTGCAGGATATGGAACTAAGGAGACGTCTGGATACAGCATAAGAGTAGATGATGTATATGTGAGTGGTAATGCGGTATATGCAGATTTTAAGCTTATAGGACCAGCAGAGGGCGAGCAGGTAAATGAAGTAAGCACAACTCCATATATTGTGTTGAAATATGAAAAACGTGACGAGTCAGTAGTGTTCAAGATGTAGATTATAATATGCAGATGAAATATTATAGATTAAACGATATATAAACACTTTGCAGTCAGATTATTAATAAAAGAGAATAACAGCAGATTAAGTAATATGCTTAGGAAAGAGTGCATATATTGAATAAGAAATGTATATTGGGAGGTCTGTTGTGAATCTTAAACACGAAAATATTCACGAATATGTTATAAAATGTACTAATACAACCCAGATTACTCTTGATGATGATTTTAATGTTATGGATAGCAAACCGGATATTGATTTAATTGTCAAAGAATGGGGAATGGCAGTAGTTAACGGTGTGAGGGTTAATCAGGATAAAGCCCAGATTGACGGAACACTTGTATTTGCGATTATGTATACAGGAAGCAGTGAGAACGATAAAAGATTTATACCGGTAAGAATGGATGGTTCACTTAATTTTCTTGAAAATGTCAATCTGTCGTGTGATGCTACAGGGCTTGATGTAAATTGCAAGGCACAGCTTGAGGATCTGACAATTAAATCCATTAATTCAAGAAAGATAAGTGTAAAGGCAATTGTGGCTTTGACGGTAACATGTGAGGAGATTAAGAATATTTCCATATCAACAGGAATTGAGGACGGTGACTGTAACGCAGAACTTTTGTTAAAGGATTTTGAATATGTGCAGGCTGACGTTAATATGAAAGATAACTTAAGAATTAAGGAAACTGTGTCAGTTCCTAATGGAAAGGCAGATATAGGAAGTCTTGTATGGGACGATGTAGATGTAAGAAATGTCAACACAAGAATGACAGAGGATGGACTAAGTGTAAGCGGTGAGCTGAATGTATTTATTATGTATATTGCTGATGATGAGGCAGGACAGGTGCAATGGTATGAAACAAGCACACCATTTACTGGAATAATAGATGTGAGTGGAGCAAATCCTGATGGAATATCGTATGTTGGTTACAATGTAATAAGTAAAAATGTAGAGGTAAGACCGGATTATGACGGCAATAACAGGGATGTTGCTGTTGAGCTGGTACTTGATATGGATATTAAATCTTATGAGGAGTGCAGTCGCAATGCTATGTGGGATATGTATATTCCGGGCTTTGATGTTGATATTAAGCAGGAAACACAGCAGTTAAAGAAGCTTATTATAAGAAACAATAATAAATGCAGGGTTTCAGGTAATGTCAAGGTAGAAGATTACATTAATCTTATGCAGATAGTCAATGCAACGGCTAATGTACAGATTGACAGTTACGAATGTATTCCTGAGGGAATAGAGATAATGGGTGCTGTGATAGTTAATATATTCTACATAACTTCTGATGATAATTCTCCAATGGGAAGCATTAATTCAGTAATTCCATTCACAACGGTAGTTGAATTAAAGGAATATAATAAGAATCTGATAGAATATACGATAAGACCGTCAATAGAACAGCTTCAGGCATCAATGAACAGCAGTGCACAGATTGAGGTTAAAGCAGTAATCGCATTGGATACGATTTGCTTTGAGCCATTTAATATTAATGTCATTGACGAGTGTGAGTGCAATAAGAGAGAAAATGTTGATTATTCGGCACTCCCTTCAATGGTGGGTTATATATCTGACGGTAAATGCACAGTATGGGATATAGCCAAGAAATATGATACAACAGGGGATTTGATGAGGGAGGAAAACAGTACTATACAAAGACTTGTTGATTCGGATGTAATTCCGGCAGGAACAAAGCTTTTACTTGTGAGAAAAGCAATGGTATAATATGACTACTTCGTAGTCACTTAGAAGTTTCTTCGAAACTTCGGATGTGCTGAAAAGCTGCACGAAAATATGGTATAATATGACTACTTCGTAGTCACTTAGAAGTTTCTTCGAAACTTCGGATGTATTCATAAGGATTGCGCGAATTAGAAATGGAGATTAATATGAAGAATAAAGTACCAATGATTAACATTATCATTATTGCATTATTTAATTATGTATTCCTTGGTACAGAATATATGTATGATAATATGATGTTATATGTTATAAATTCGAATGGAGTAGTAAATGCACAGAATTATATTCTGGGTGTAAGTGTTGCCGGATTTCTTATGTATCCGTTGTTAAAGCGTGTATACAGAAAGAATAATAATATGCTGTTACTGCACATATTTAAAGTATGTGCAGTAATAACTGGCATAATATGTATAGCAGTTATGGGTACACACAGCTCTTATGTCTCAATATTCATAAGCGGTTGTGTATTCTTTGCGATAATGGGAATTGTAGGAAGTGCTGTGCACTATTCACTTGCAGTTAATATAAGCAACTATTCTATGCCGGTATCCTATGCGATAGGAATTGCATATGCACTTGGAGTGCTTATACAGTTTATTGCTAATAATATCGTTAATAATAACTTAGCTGAAAGTATAATGCTGTGCGTGGGGCTTATAGTGCTTGTGTATTACGGCTTTGGAACTGACAGCATGGCTGCTAATAGTGCCAGAGCGGCTGATGGAAGAGCTTCGTATATTGTCTATAAGAATGAGAAAACGGCAGGGATAACGCTTATTATTATAGTTGCACTTATGACTTGTATATTTTCAACACTTGATAATGCCGTAACACTTGTACACGCGGAAGGAAGTGTTGATATTGGACAAACACCAAGAGTTATCCTTGCTGTAAGCGGTCTTATTGCAGGATATGTGTTTGGAATTAATAAAGGAGCGTTTATTAATATTATTATGTACTGTGTCACACTTCTTTCAGTTATGTGTATGGCAGTAATAGAACTTGGTGGTTCGTTTATGATAGGACTTGTTGTATTTTATATGTCGGCAGGATTTTTCGTTGTATACTTTACAACAATGTTTATCCAGTTTTCATACAATACAGATATTCCAGAATTCTGGGCTGGAATGGGCAGGGCAGTCAATAATGCAGGAGCAGTTATAACAAGCTTTACATCAATACTGCTTTTATCAAGTGCGAACACAATGATAATAAGCGTTGTCGCACTTGTTTTATTTGCATTAATAAGCGTTGCTATTTATGCATATTCGACACAGCTTGTGATTAGTGTTAAAGAGCCGGTTAGTACTGAACCTGATGTAAATTATAAATTAGAAAGATTTGTTCAGGCATATTCACTTACAGAGAGGGAAAAAGAGGTTCTTCAGGTATTAACAGAGTCGGACGGAAATGTATCCGAACTTGCCAGCACGCTGTGTATGTCAAGGTCTGCATTGTACAGGCACATTTCAGCTATCAATGAAAAGACTGATACAAGTTCAAGAATAGGGCTTATACAGTTCTACTATTCGTGGAGTGAGGATTAGATTATCAATTAAAGAAAATAAAAAGGCAGGAATATGAGAAACTTTAAGTTATTGCTTAAGAGGTTCTTACTTTCCTGCCTTTGTTATTATAATATTATTCTGTGTTGGTTATGATTTATTCTGTGTCGGTAGATGTCTTCTTAGAAGCAAAATAATCATCGAACTTGTCCATAACAGCACTGTATGTATTCTTGCTTATGTCTGGAAGTTCTTTGCCCCATGATTTGGTTGCAAGCTTAAAGCCCTTTTCTACAGCGGCTTTCATCTTTTGCATCTTTTCTTCGTCATCACCAGCAAGAGCCGTTGCAAAATCAAAGATTCTTGATGATGTCTGTTTAACTCCCCAATATCCGTCTTCTGAAATATCTTCTTTAGCCTTGGCAATTGTATCAGCATCTGCTGTGAAGTTACCGCTGGCAAGTACTTTCCACATATCATCAGCAGTTCCGATTGTAATTCCCTGCTTTTCAAACATCTTGCTTACGAGTGACTGTAACTGCTGCATACGGTTGTCAGAGTCAGCTTTTAACTGTGCTACTAAAGAAGGATTGGCTGACTTTGATGTAGCAGATGAAACAGTCTGGCCTTTAGAAGATTCATAAGTGGCAGCAGTATCTGAATAATTATTAGCAGAAGCTGTTCCTGATGTCTTGTTGTCTTTATTAGTCTGGCTGGCTGTTGAAGCATAGCCTGTGTAATAAGAATTAACTCCGTTTAATTCCATATTATTCCTCCGTTTCTGTGCATACGCACAATTTGTAATAATTAATAGTTAAATGCTTATAAAAGCAATCTGATAAAACCATCCGTGGTTTTATATATATAATCGGCTGTTTGTAAGGCTTTATTTACATATGTTCTTTATTTTTTCTGTATTTATTAGGTGAAATACCCTTGGTACGCCTGAAAGCATCGCCGAAATAATTACTGTCATTAAAACCACACTCAAATGCAATATCGGTTATTGATTTGTTAGTGTTAAGAAGAAGTTCGCAGGCGTGTTGTATGCGGACATTTATTATATATTCTTTAAAACCAAAGCCGGTAACGCTCTTGAATTTCTTTGAAAGATACGAACGGCTGAGATTGAATTTTTTCGCCACATCTTCAAGTATAAGCCTTTCGCTGTAATGGTTGTAAATGTAAGTTGCAACCTCCTGCATAATTCTGTTATTAACGTCAATCTCTTTTATTACATTTTCTTCATAATTCTTACACCGGGTTATAAAAAGCATAAGCTCGGCGAGCGCAACACTTACAAAGCCGGGAGATAAAGGATCCTGTCCTTCATTTTCAAAGAGGAGCTTTTCAAGAAGGCTTTCTATATAATCTCTTCGTTTTTCTGGTATTGAGATAACACCTGCCTGCATAACATCAGATACGATATCCGTGCCGACAACATTGTTGAGCCATTCTGTGACGGTTGGCTTAAAGCTTATTACAATTCGCTCGTGCATACCTTTTCCTGTATAATCAGTCTTGTGGATTGTTCCGGCAGGGACGATTACAATATCTCCGTGGTGGAATTTGTATATATTATGGCTGATAAATGCCGTACATTCACCGCGGGCAAGATAAAAAAGTTCGTGAAAAGGGTGTGAGTGAACCTTTTTAGCTTTAAATGCCGAGCGTTTAATTTTTTTGATTTCAAAATTCTTCTGCATATCCTGTATCATATTAAGCCTCCAGTGTAAAAAAGTATATATAAAAATACTTATGTAAGAAATTAGGATACATTTTCTGTAAAGTTAATTAAATAATAGTATTTATAAGTGGAAATCACTGTTTTTTATGCTAATATATTATATAAAAAAGAGAGAAAATGCAATAGATTATTGGGAAAGAAGGGATTAAATATGGCACGACCAATAAGTGCTGGCAAGAGAGATATGATTCTTAACGGGAATCTTATCAGGGCAATTCTTACATTGGCAATACCAGTTATGATTAACAGCTTTATACAGTCAATGTATAATCTTACAGATACGTTCTGGCTTGGAAAGATAGGAACAGCTAATCAGGCAGCTATAACGCTTGTGTCACCATTCCAGAATATTCTTATTAACTTTGGAGCAGGCATAACGACAGCGGGTGCTATCCTTATATCGCAGTACCTTGGTGCGAAAGAAGACAAACAGGCGAACTCTATGGCTAATCATATATGTATAACATCGCTTGGATTTTCGGTTGTATGTGCATTTATATGCTGGCTTGTGTCACCAGGACTTGTAAAATGGCTTGGTGCTGATGGTGATATATATAGATATGGACTTACATATATAAGAATTGTAGTGTTAGACCTTCCATTTCTTTTTATGATTAATCTGTTTACTTCGGTCAAGCAGGCACAGGGCGACACAGTAAGACCTCTGCTTCTTAATATACTTGGGGTATCTATCAATCTGATACTTGACCCATTATTCCTTGTTATATTCAACTGGGGAATAGGTGGTGCGGCACTTGCTACACTGCTTGCTAAGATACCGAGTGCGATTATTGGAGTTCTAGTACTTAGGGGAAATAACCAGCTTGTCAGAATTAACTTTAAGAACTTCAAATTTGATAAGAATAAAGTTCTTGCTATATTAAAAATTGGTCTGCCAACTGCAATAGGTGGAAGTACAATGCAGTTCGGATTTCTTCTTATGACTAAAAATGTTAATGCCTATGGTCCGACAGCTACAACCGCTTATGGTATTGGTAATAAGATTAACAGTATTATTACAATGCCGGCAAATGGAATAGGCTCTGCAATATCTACAATAGTCGGTCAGAATATGGGTGCAGGCAATATTAAAAGAACTGATAAGTCATACCATATTGCACTGAGAATAGGAGCTGTATTCTTATTCATATGTGGAATGATACTTTCAAGAAGATTCATAGCAGAACCAATGGTAAGATTTTTCACATCAGATGAACAGGTAGTGCCTCTTGCGACACAGTTCCTGTCAATTATGGCAATATGCTGCTGGACGAATGCATTTTATAATGTAACGCAGGGGTTATTTCAGGGCTGTGGACATACCATGATAACAATGGCAGTTGATGCGACAAGAATATGGATATTCAGGTTTCTGACATTGTGGGTATGTGCAAATGTGCTTGGAATGGGTGTTGAGAGTGTGTGGTATGCGGTAGTTGTAAGTAATGCCACATCAGCATTGATACTCTACATACTCTATTGGACAGGAATATGGAAGAAATCAACTATTAAAATAGAAAAGACACAGGATGAAGGCAATAATTCAGACGAAAAGGTAAAGTCTCTTAATGAGGCTGATTCAGATATAAAAGTTTCTTCAAATATACAGACAGTTAATTAATCAGATTACAAGTAAATATTGTGCTCCCTATAAATGTTCCCGAAGCCAGCCGGATTGTTCTGGTTTCGGGAATTTTTTGTTAATAAAAATGGCATCATAGTTATATATAATTCATTCTGCAGGATATATTTTCTGGTGATTAGTAATAATCATATGAAAATGCAAGTATGTACTTGATTTTGTACAATCTGTTTTATATAATAGATGTATGTATACAATATTGGAGATATGAATATGGACTCAATTAGATTAAAGGCACGTGCCAAGATTAATCTTGGACTTGATGTGTTAGGAAAGAGAGATAATGGATATCACGATGTAAGAATGGTTATGCAGACAGTAGGTATATATGACCGTCTTATAATTAATAAGATACCAGAAGACGATATAAGGATTGATATTAATCTTAAGTTTCTTCCGGTTAATGAGAATAATCTCATATATAAAGCATACAAGCTTATGAAAGATGAGTATGGCTTTTCGGGGGGAATAGAGGTAGACCTTAATAAGTTCATACCGATAGCAGCAGGTATGGCTGGAGGAAGTACAGATGCAGCTTCTGCTATGTTTGCTATCAATAAGCTGTTCAATCTTGGACTTTCTAACAGGGAGCTTATGGAGCAGGGAGTTAAGATTGGAGCTGATGTTCCATACTGTATTATGAGAGGAACTGCACTTGCAGAAGGGATAGGAGAGAAGCTTACAAGACTTGCACCTATGCCATTTTGTCATATGGTTGTAGCAAAGCCACCTATTAATGTATCGACTAAGATGGTGTATGATAGTCTGGATTCAGGTGCAATCACAAAGCATCCTGATATAGACGGAATTATAGAGGCAATTAATGAGGGCAGTGTAATAAAGATTGCCGAGCGTATGGGCAATGTGTTAGAAGATGTGACTATTCCGTTGTATCCGGTTATAGATAAGATAAAGAAGGATATGATAAGTCAGGGTGCATACAATGCTATGATGAGTGGAAGTGGTCCTACAGTATTTGGAATATTTCCTGATGAGCAGACAGCACTTAATTGTAAAGAATATTTAAAGCGTCAGGGAGATGCAAGACAGGTATATATAACAGAGACATTTAATTAAATTACCACACGGAGGATTAGACAATGAAAGGCGAATTAAAAATGGATGTGAACGAATACCTTCCATTAAGAGATGTTGTATTCAATACATTAAGACAGGCTATTCTTACAGGAGAGATGGAACCTGGCGAAAGACTTATGGAGATACAGCTTGCTAACAAGCTTGGAGTAAGCCGTACACCTATACGAGAAGCAATCAGAAAGTTAGAACTTGAAGGCCTTGTTATTATGATTCCAAGAAAAGGCGCTGAGGTTGCACATATAACTGTAAAGGATATGAGAGATGTTCTTGAGGTGCGTTCGGCATTAGAAGAACTTGCTACAACACTTGCCTGCAAGAATGTAACACCTGAACATATAGAGGAGTTAAAGACAGCTAACAGGGTATTTGAAGCCGCTATTGTATCTAAAGATGTAGTTGCTATAGTTAATGCAGATGTGGCATTCCATAATATTATATATTCAATGACAGACAACCAGAGACTTATCCAGCTTGTCAACAGTCTTAGTGAGCAGATGTACAGATATCGTCTTGAATATGTTAAAGATGCAAGAACACATTCTATACTTATAAGTGAGCATAACGATATAATCAGGCAGCTTGCCGATAAGGATGTCGAGAAAGCCAAGGTTATAGTAAGACAGCATATTACTAATCAGGAAAAGGGAATTATAAGACTTCTTAACATATAATTAAATAAAATTGTGATTTATTGAAAACTGAAAGCTGTATTCACCATACTATGAAAATGATAGGGGTGGGTATAGCTTTTTATTTTTTGGGGATAATTTCCATATAAATTATCTGGTACATCTTAAAGGTTGTGGCGGGGATGTTAAAAAGCAGCAAAAGCAACGGCGACCCGCTTTCGTTTAAGTGTAGCACGCAGGGGTGAAAGACTTTAGGTGAGTGGATAATTTAATGGAAAGTTATTTCTGGTGGTGGCAGGTTGTCGGAAGTGTGGATTGTAGGACAGCCGTTAGGTGGAGGTGAGAGGCGGCGGTTGAAGGACAGTCGCCACATGACTGAGGAAAGTTGGCAATTCAGTCGCTACCCAGTTGTGAGAACTTACTATATTGCAAGCGGGGTACTGTTGAAACCGTCGGCACTTAGCGGCTGTTCCTTAGCCGCTTACGTGTCCGCTACGGTTTCAAGTAGCGGGAGCGTGCCCAGCGGTAATATAGTAAGTCCTCACAACGTCCGTATGTAACAACGTCCGTATGTAACAACGTCCGTCCGTCACACTAACACTATCCGTCCGTCACACTATCCGAGCATAAGCATTTCCGCTTCCCACCACCATCCAGAAACTACCAGCAAACAAGGGGGTATATATGTTAAAATTAAATGAAAAAAGTGCAAAATCAACTTATATTATACTGGCATTAAGCATTATTATGCTTGTAATTGTAGGAATACGATTGTATAGTGATACTTATGCAGTATTTATGCAAAAAGATATAGCTTCGCAGATTATAAGATTTCACATAAGGGCGAATGACGACTCTGAGGAGGCACAGAATAATAAAATGCTTGTTAAGGCAGCGGTGCTTGATTATATAAGTCCGAAGCTTTCACAATCCGTATCATTAGAGGAGTCAAGACAGATTTTAAGTGATGAGAGTGATAATATAAAGAATGTTGCTGTTGATAAGCTTAGGAGCCTTGGAAGTAAGGAAGATGTAAGCGTTTATTTTGAAAATTGCTATTTTCCGATGAAAAGCTACGGGGATATGACATTTCCGCCAGGGGAATATGAGGCATTTAGAATAGATATAGGAGAGGCTTCAGGCAGGAACTGGTGGTGCGTATTATATCCACCATTATGTTTTGTGGATGCAGTATATGGTGTTGTGCCGGATGAGTCAAAGGATGAGCTTAAAAATGTACTGACAGAAGATGAGTACAGGGTAGTGTCTGGAGAAAAGGTACAGTACAGATTCAAGTATCTTAAATTTTTAAATAAGAAATAAGCTGTAAATGTAAAATAACCTGTAAAATAATGTAAAATTAATTATAAACATAAAATAATTGTAAGTATCAGAAGATTATGGATATAAGGCGATTGTTGACATTCAGTAATTATAAGCATAAAAAGATTGTAAGTATCAGGAAATTACTGATATAGGGTGATTATATTTATCAATAATCAGAGAATAAGAAAGGGAGTACACACGAGAATATGAATGATAAGGTATATGTTAAGATAAGAGGACTGTCGGCACAAGAGGCGGGCGATGCTTATAAAGAGGCAGAAGATATTGAGATAATAAGCGTTGGAAGATACACTAGGAGGGCAGGCAAGGAATATATACGCTATGAAGAAGTGTATGATGGAGAAAGTGCAAAATCTGACACGCTTATTAAAATATCAGAGGACAGAGTTGAGATAAGTAAAAAAGGTGCAATAACAACAATTATGGAGTTCATACAGGATAAAAAGACTGTAAGCTGTTATAACACACCTTATGGAGGCCTTGCGATGTCTATATATACAAGCATGCTGGATATAGAAAGGGATGAAGATAAGATTAATATAGCACTCGAATACACCATGGATGTTAATGGGCAGCAGATGAGTGAATGTAAGGTAAGAATTGAAATATGTAATCAGGGAAAGCTTGAATTGTAGAGATACATTTATAAAATTATATTTAAAGAGCTGTATTTTATAAATTATATTTTGTAAATTGTATTTTAATTCAGGTATTGCCTTAAATAAAGTGTCGTGGTACAATGACAGACAGATTGAATAAATAAAAGCAATGACGGAAAAAGTAGTATATGCGGAGCATACAGAGAGAGCTGTAGTGGTGAAATCAGCTTATGTGACTATTATATGAAGACCATTCCTGAGCTGTGCGTAGAAGAGATTATAATATATAATCTTGAAGCGTTACCGTGTGGCATACGTTACAGGCTGTAAGAGTGAAATAATAAGGTGGAACCGTGCAAATGCACCCTTAGGTATATGGCAGAGTGTACCTTGTGGGTGCTTTTTATATGTCAGGTAAAAAGCACATTTAACAGGTAACTAAGTCCGGACTAATACGCAAAGGAGATTAATAATAATGGTTAATTTTAAAGAAGACGAACAGTTAAGCACATTAAACCATTCTTGTGCACATTTAATGGCACAGGCAATTAAGCATCTTTATCCACAAGCTAAATTCTGGGTTGGACCAGTTGTAGCAGAAGGTTTTTACTATGATGTGGATCTTGGAGATGATGTTATCAGAGATGAAGATATTCCTAAGATTGAAAAGGAAATGAAGAAGGTAGCTAAGTCAGGAAAGAAGATTATCCGTAAGGAAATCTCTAAAGAGGAAGCTATGGAAATGTTCAAGGATGATGAGTATAAGTTAGACCTTATATCTAATCTTGAAGATGGAACAATAACTTGCTACGAGCAGGGAGATTTTACAGATCTCTGTCGTGGACCACACGTTGATAATGTTAAGTTATGCCGTAATTTTAAGTTGCTCAGACATTCTGGTGCTTACTGGAAGGGCGACAGCAATAATAAGGTTCTCCAGAGAATATATGGTGTATGTTTCCCAACACCAGAAGAACTTGAAGCACACCTTCAGGAGCTTGAAGAAGCTAAGGAAAGAGATCACAGAAAAATCGGTAAGGATATGGAACTCTTTATGGTTGACGACCTTATCGGACGTGGACTTCCAATGTTCTTACCAAAGGGTTATATAATATGGCAGGAGCTTGAGAACTATATTAAGGATAAGGAAAGAAAGCTTGGATATCAGCACGTTATGACACCTTGTGTTGGTACAGTTAATCTTTATAAGACATCAGGACATTGGGATCATTATAAGGAAAATATGTTCCCAGCAATGGAAGTTGATGATGAAGCATTTGTATTAAGACCAATGAACTGCCCTCATCATATGATGATATATGCTAACAGACTTCACTCATATAAGGATCTTCCTATAAGAATTGGTGAAATAGCACACGATTTCAGATATGAGTCAAGTGGAACATTAAAGGGTATTGAAAGAGGAAGACATTTCTGCCAGAATGATGCCCACCTTTTTGTAACACCGGAGCAGATTAAAGATGAAATATCTAAGGTAGTTGACCTTATATTCTCAACATACAAGGATTTTGGAATTACAGATTACCGTTGTGTTCTTTCACTTAGGGATCCAGAAAATAAGACTAAGTACCACGATGATGATGAAATGTGGAATAAGGCTGAAAATGCTTTAAGAGATGTTATGAACAGTCTTGGTATTGAATATACAGAAGAAATCGGTGAAGCTGCATTCTACGGTCCTAAGCTTGATGTTAATGTTAAGCCGGCTGTTGGTAATGAAATCACATTATCTACATGCCAGTTAGACTTCTGTCTTCCAGCTAAGTTCAACCTTTCATATGTTGACAAGGATGGCGAGAAGAAGACACCGGTTGTACTTCACAGAGCTATACTTGGTTCTCTTGACAGATTTATGGCATATATACTTGAAGAAACAAAGGGTAACCTTCCAACATGGTTAGCACCAGTTCAGGTAAGAGTAATGCCAGTTAAGACAGATAATGATGAGATTATGAATTATGCACACGAAATCGTTGACGCTCTTGAAGCTAAAAATGTAAGAGTAGAACTTGATGACAGAGCAGAAAAGCTTGGTTATCGTATGCGTGAGGGACAGATCCAGAAAGTTCCATATCTTCTTGTTATTGGATTTAACGAGCAGGAGAACAAGACAGTATCATACAGACTTCACGGACAGCAGGATACAACAACACTTGGACTTGATGAGTTCGTAGAAAAGATTGATACAGAGATAAAGAATAAGGCAAGATAATGACAGAAATGCATAATGTGCATGCTAAGAGATTTACTAATGTGTAGATATTGGCTGTAGCTATAATACTTGGATCTTAGAAACATATAATAAATAATGGGTGAAAACCAGCAGTGGCTTTCGCTGGCATTGAAGGTTGGCTTATGAAGAGCTTGTTTTGGTGCTGGGGAGGGGCTGTTGGTTTTCTTATTTGATAAATATATAATAAGTTAGTTATAGACTTTTGGCATTGTGCTTTATATAATTGTATTAAAATATTGATGTAACTTATATATTTGTACATAGGGATGGAGGAGAAAGAAAATGACTAAAACAGAACTTTTTCTTAAGCTTGCCGATCCAGATAAGAATGGTGTAAGCAGATGGGTGTATGTGTCTGAATTTGTGGGTGAGTATGCAGATTTAACATTTGGAAATGGAGCTTCATGGGCAAGAAAAGAATCAACATTGGCAAAAAAATATAATGTTGAATTTTATAAGAAAGATACACCGGGGAATAGCATCGACAGAATAAGACTTAATGGATTTAATAATGGAGATTATTCACAGCACATTAATGCGTCTATAAAAAGAGAGATAAAATCAAGAAGATGTGTGGTGCTTGGAACGTCAAATCCAGAGGTTGATCATAAAAATGGAATGAAAAATGAAGCAAGGGTTATGAAAAATGAAGCTCAGAGATTATCAGATTTTCAGGCGTTGAGTAAAGCAGCTAATGATGCCAAAAGACAGTTCTGTAAAGAGTGTATGAGAACGGGTATAAGATACGATGCTAAACAACTTGGTTATCCAATGTCATACTATAAGGGAGGAGCGAAGCATAATAATGAGGAGAATGCATGTATAGGCTGTTATTGGTATGATCCTATAGAATTTAGGAGACATCTTCAGGAGAAAAAATAAAATACACAGAGTTATTAATGGGGTGATATTATGAATATTCATGTATTTGTTGTTAATCAGATAACATTTAAGCAGCATTTAGAGTATATGTTTGCAGGTACAGGGGCAAAAAATAGAATGAGCCTGTTTTTAGAAAAATCAGACATTAAATTTCAGCCAACTACAGAAAGGAATTTAGTTGGAATGATAGCAGATATTTCGCGGATAAGACCAGATGATAAGATTATTTTTTATTTACAGGCAACAGTTAATAATCCGGGGATGTTCTTTGGCGTATTTAAAGCAAAATCAGCAGCTTTTTTTGATGAAAATGATAATAAGAATTATTTATCAGATGAATTGGGGAAGGGTTTATCATATCGAATTGAAATAGAGGCAGATACAGTTTATTCTTATGGTATAACCGAACATGAGTATCTTGATGATCTTACAGGAAAAGAAGCACCATATGAATTATGTTGGAGCTTGATTTATCGTAAGCTTAAAGGTAATAGGGGCTGTACTATGATTACACCATATGAATTTGAAGATTTATTAGCTAAAATTAAGCAAAAGAACCAGGACAATCAACTAAAAGGGGCTGGATTTACTTTTGATGAAGAAGAAGCAAGAATTATTACTGCCAAGGAAACAAAACAGTATACTGGCAGAAAAGGAAGTTTGGATATTAAACCGAGGTTATTATATAAAGCTGGTAAGAAAAATGCATTTGAAACACATTTGCAGGCTTATGTTATGCAAAAATATGATGATGGCATACTAAAGAAGCTTCTCCTGCCATTAGGAAATGGAAGTGCTTGGGTGGGAAATGAAGTGGCTTGTGGTGTCGGGATGCAGAAGATTGATACTTTGATTATTGAGCAGAATGATGAAGAAATACATGTTAAAGTTGTAGAGCTTAAAGATGAAGAACCATATGAATATATATTGAGTCATCAGTTACGATGGTATTTGCAATGGGTATCTCAATATATAGTACCTAATTTGTTAAAATATAAAAAGCCTGTGGTTATTCACCCTTGTATATTAGCAAGAAAAACAGACAATATAGATATTATTGAAAAAATTAGAAGTGTAGATCTTATAAATTCTAGTATTCAAAATGTAAGTATTGCGGCAACTGAATACATAGCATTTGACATTGTAAATAATGATATAACATTTGAAAAAGTTGTATAGAAAAAATATATAATGAAAAGGTGAGGTGGTCAGAGTGATATGTACTTTCTTTACTGAACAAACCAGTAAGAACAGTACATATCAGTGATTATTTTACTTTTTTAAATATAAAAATATATTCGTGTTTAAATATATAGAAATCATTAGTGATAGCACGATAACGCCATATGCCCTGTTGGTTAGATTTACCTTTTGTTTCACCAAAATTCTTAACAAGAATAGCCTTTAATAAAAATCCTCTTTCAAGGAATTGGTTCATACAATAAAATCCTAGAGGAATAACCTGGCTATTGGCATATTTGTCACCAATAACACATGCACAGTATCTGTTCTTTTCAAGATATTTAGTTGTATTATCTATAACCATTCCAAATGAATCAAGAAATTCATTAAGCGTGTGAGAGTTTGAAAGGTCATTGATGTTATCAGAGAATTTGATAATATCCCAATAAGGAGGGTGCATAATAACAAATTGAAATGCGGGAATGTTAAATTGTTCCATTAGGCTGTTGATATTATAGCAACGACTGTCGCCAGTTATCACTTTGGTTATGCAGTTGTCATTATGTTCAATATTAATTAGTGTTTCGCTATTTCTTGCGATATCTGGCTGAAGTTCTATCCCAATCGAATTACGTCCCATGCGTTGGGCTTCTATAAGTGAAGTGCCTCCACCCATAAATGGATCAAGTATCCAGTCCCCCTTTTTGGTATATCTTGTAAACAACTGGTGGGGGATCTGTGGAACAAAGTTGCCATGATAGTCGGGTGAATGAACACCAGAGTTGTCACGTTTGTCTATTATCCATAGAGAATCAGTATTAATATCAGTATATTCTTTCCAATATTTTGGATCTAAATCGTTATATCGAGCCATTAAAATCTCCTATTGTTTAATTAAGCAATGTAAATATTCTGTTGTGGAGGAAGCAGCAATATTTCTGTTGGTTTCCTTGTCTGCTTTAAACCTTTTATATTCCTTGGTGTAAAAGGAATATTTGCCGTATTGAGACATTATATCTTTAATAGTGTCTAAAGACATAAGACCTTCGTTATTGTAACTTAAGAAAATGTATTTAAAATCAGAATGTCTGATTAAGTCATCAAATGCGTTACATACAGTACGTTTAGAACAAAAAAGACTTTTCTGGTCACTAGAATCACGCAGTCCGGTCTTTCCGCTTAGTACAGGATTGTCATATCGTGCAATAGTTTCTAAAACGTGATAATTAGAACAATATTGTCTTGAATTGTATGGCGGGTCAAGATACAAAACATCGCCTTTAATGTCGCGTATTAATCGGTTGATGTCCTGATTGTATGCTTTACCAGCAGTTCCGTTAATAACAGGAAGCAATTCTAATTTAAAATCCTTTTGAGCTGATTTTTTAATCTTTTTAAGGAAAGCACCGTAAACAGATGCAGTGTTGGCGTATTTGTCTATTGAATTAATAAGACTGGCAAGATAATAATAATATGTATGCGAATCAATTTTATTATTATCCTTAAGGCACTCTAATTCTATTCTTATGGCATCACATTTTTTACCATTATAATTAGTGAAGTAATTGCGGCCAGAGCCAGATCCTTCACAGTAGTTATTATATATAAATCCTTCGACTGGTTCTAGATTATTAAAATATGACAAAAGCTCTGAATTCAATTCGGGAGTGTTCTCAATATAATGCTTGCTTAGAACATAGCTGTAATACTGAATATCATTGGAAATGACTGAGCACCCCTTAGCTTTATATGTCTGTCCTACGATTCCTGTTCCGGAAAATAAATCAGCAAAAATGTAATTATCGCCATTATGATATCCGGTTACATCTGCAATAGTTGTTTCTAAAAAGTCTAAAAGAGAATATTTAGAACCTATATAATTCATGACTTTGCTCCTTTGTTATTGTTGGAGTTATTATCTGGATTATCAGGTAAAAATACTAATATATCGTTAGGTGTGCAATTCAAAGCGTTACATATACTTTCGACTTTATCAAGCGCAATATATTGTCCAGTCTTAATCTTACTAATAATATTCGCAGATATATGAGCTTCACGCATTAACTGAGAGTGAGAAATCTCCCGTTCTATTAACATATGTTGTAGTTTTTTGTAACATACTGACATTAGAAATACTCCTTAAATTAATATTATACAGTATATCATAGAAGTATGAAAAACACAACTAATATATGAAAAAAAGTATGGAAATGTGAATAATGTGAAGCAATTTTAAATGGTGTTGTATGTGGAGATATGATAAAATGTTAAGAGTGATTAGTGAGGAATGATTTATGGAAAATGGTCGGCAGACTAAAAAAGCACGCAAATGCTTGAAAAATAAGGAAAAACCGAGATAAGATAGGAGTTAAAAATATATGATACGAGTACTTTTCATCTGCCACGGCAACATCTGCCGCAGCACTATGGCAGAAAGCGTTATGACATATTTAGTTAAACAGGCAGGAGTTGAAGATCAATTTTACATCAACTCAGCGGCAACAAGCCGTGAAGAAATAGGCAATCCGCCACATAGCGGAACTGTGGCGCAGCTTAAAGCGGAGGGAATACCTGTAATTCCTCATAGAGCAGTGCAGGTGACACTTAATGATTATGAGGAGTATGATTACCTGATTGGCATGGATACAGAGAATATCCGCAATATGCAGAGACTATCTGGTGGAGATCCTGACGAAAAGGTATACAAGCTTATGACATTTGCAGGTTCAGGTTCGGATGTGGCAGACCCTTGGTATACAGGAGATTTTGAGGCGACATATAAAGATGTAAGAAAAGGATGTGAAGGATTGCTAAAAGTTCTTATGAATCTTTAATTAAATAGTATATTTTCCCTACCCCTGCATAAACTGTACAAACAGATATGCAGGGGTTTTTATTTGAAAACTTATATTGAAGAAAGGGTTATAGATATAGCTGATTATATAATCGACAATAATGCAACAGTGCGCAAGGCGGCTAAGCAGTTTGGGGTGAGCAAAAGCACAGCACATAAAGATGTTACGACAAGACTTTTGGAGATAGACCCACAGCTTGCAGCGAAGGTCAGGAAAATACTGGATATTAATAAGCAGGAACGCCACATAAGGGGTGGACTTGCAACCAAAGAAAAATATTCACATATGACAAGATAAAATAATTTTTATATTTTACATTTTATATTTTGGACTTTATATTGTATATTTTGTACTTTATATTTTGCACTTTGTACGTTATACATAAAAAGAAAATTGAATAAATCAGACATAACTACCAATAATATAACTGGAATTATAAATGTGACAGACACACATTTTATTAGTAAATATTAGTTGTTGTATTAATGGAGGTTGTAGAATGAATTATGATTCGTCTGACTTTGCAGGTGGTGTACCAATGAATGAGCCGGATGCAGTAAGGTGCTGTGCACCAGCGGCAAGTGCTTATAGTGATGGAATTCCGGCAGGATATCTTGATAATCCGTGTATTCCAGCAGGAAGCCATAACAGGTCACATAAGGTTATGGAACATAGAAAGCTTGAGATAAGAAAGGTTATAGGCAGGGAAATTCTTGACTCAAGGGGCAATCCGACAGTTGAGGCACAGGTTATGCTAAAAGACGGAACAGTTGGAATGGGAAAGTCACCAAGCGGTGCGTCAACAGGTGCGTTTGAGGCGGTAGAACTCAGGGATATGAATCTTAAACGATATGGTGGTAAAGGTACGCTTAAAGCAGTTAATCACATAAATGTCGAGCTTAATAACAGCGTTCTTGCGATGGATTCGTCAGAAACATATTCAGTTGATAAAGCGATGATTGACGAAGACAAAACGCATGATAAGGCACGGCTTGGAGCTAATTCGATACTTGCAGTTTCAATTGCGGCAGCAAGAGCTGCAGCACAGTCGCTGCATCTGCCGCTGTATCGTTTCCTTGGAGGAGTGGCTGGTACTACACTGCCGGTTCCACTTATGAATATAATTAATGGTGGAAGACATGCTGTTGGAAGCGATTTTCAGGAGTATATGATAGTTCCAGCAGGAGCACCTTGTTTCAGGGAAGCTTTAAGAATGGGAACAGAAGTGTTTCATTCATTAAGGGACATACTTTCACAGAGGGGATATGTTACAACTGTTGGTGACGAGGGCGGATTTGCACCTGCCATAACAAAGGCAGATGAAGTGTTTGCTGTGTTGCAGGAAGCAGTTATGGCAGCAGGATATGAACCGGGTAAGGATGTGTATTTTGCTATGGATGCTGCGGCATCAGAACTTTACAATACAGAGAGCGGATTATATGAATTTGCAAGAGAATACGCAGCTCTTGGAAACTCAGCCGATGGCGGAATAAAAAGGAGTACTGAAGAATTAATTAATTATTATGAAATGCTGGTTAATAAATTTCCAATTATTTCAATTGAAGACCCTCTTAATGAGGAAGATTGGAGTGGCTGGAAAAGCATTACAGAAAGACTTGGGGAAAAAGTACAGCTTGTGGGAGATGATTTATTCGTAACTAATACAGTAAGATTAAAGAAAGGAATTGAGATGGGTTGTGCGAATTCAATTCTTATAAAGCCTAACCAGATTGGAACATTATCAGAGACATTAGAAGCAGTAAAAATGGCACATAGATACGGTTACACAGCAATTGCCAGCCATCGCTCAGGTGAAACAGATGATACAACAATAGCAGATCTGGCAGTTGCTCTTAATATGGGTCAGATAAAGACAGGTGCACCATCAAGAGCCGAGCGTATCGCCAAATACAACCGCCTCCTACAAATAGAAGACGAACTAGGCGAGTCCGCCACATACGCTGGCATAGAAGCTTTTGGAAAATAGTCAAACAAGACATAAAGAGATTAAATAAAAAACTGTATGCAATATTAGCATATTGTATACGGAAAATCCTAAGTCTGGTTATTATGCAGACTGTAAAAAATGTCCGATATATTCAATTAACAGATGGTAAATAAAGAATAAAAACAGCATCAAGAACTGCTATATTACAAGCTGGGTGCTTTTGCAGCCGTCGGCACTTAGCGTCTGTATTTTAACCGCTTATGTGTCAGCTATGGCTGCAAGCAGTGCGAACGTGCCCGGCGGTAATATAGCAGTCCTTGCTGTGTCTGTTGTCAATCCACAAATTAGCAAAACTGTAATTGAGTTATTTCTCAATCCTTTAATTGGTTAAATCTGTAATTTGGCAATATCTTCATACTTAGATGAGATATTTTCCGAATGCTTTTATAACAGTGCCGTAATACTCAAATCCTTCTTCTTAGAAAGATCAATATATTCCCCATCAACCTGCACAACTGGCTTATGAAGTGCACTGTCATTAATAAGTATAACCTTTCCTACACGTCCGTCAGACAGACGTACATCAGTGTGAATGTAAGATGAAGCTACATTTTTAAGGAAAGGTATTGCAAATACAGGGTCAAACTTGGTAAATGCGTCTTCATACATAAGGCGTACTACCTCAAATGGACATATAGGAGCTCTGTATATACGGCTTGAAGTCATTGCATCATATACATCAGCTATTGCAATAATCTTGGCTGTTTCAGGTATTTTATCGCCCTTGAGTCCGAAAGGATAACCAGTTCCGTCACATTTTTCGTGATGGAGAAGAATAGCTTCCTTAACAGACATAGGCATAAACTTGTTCTTAACCTGCTCGTAACCTAAGTTGACGTGCTTTTTCATGATTTCGTATTCGTTATCAGTAAGATTTCCGGGCTTGTTAAGAATCTTCTCAGGTATAAGGAGCTTACCAATATCATGCATAAGTCCAGCGAGTGTAAGCACCTTAATCTTCTCATGATTGTAGCCCATCCATTTGCCAATGACAGAAGCAATTAAAGCGACATTCATAGAGTGGACATATGTAAGGTCATCAACGTCACGCATAGCGTGAAGCATATCAAATAACTGTAATGAGTTGTTAGACTCAGCAACGATGTCAATAGTATTTTTGACTAAAGATTTTGTGTTAACTTCATCATCAGATGAGATTAACTTCTTTAAATCATCTTTGAAAGTGTCAATATGTTCATTGTAATGTTCTTCAAATGTCTTGAATTCTTCTGAGTTACGGACAGTTTCGTAGTATTTGGTATTCTCATCATCAGCGGCTTTGGCAGCTTCTTTAGCTTCGTCTACAGCAGAAATTCTACTTATAGTACGGTTATCTGTGGCAGAATCAGTCTTAGTCTTATCATATACAGATATTTCAAGAATGTGATGTCCTGAAATTCTTGAAATGAGGTCAAGATTAAGGATAGTTCCTTTTGTTAAAAGGACAGAACCGTCATTAAGTATTACGTCACGGGAAAGTTCCATTCCTTCTTCCGCATCAAATATAAATATTGTAAGTTCATTCATTAGTTAAATCCTCTTATACGGCTTGAATATTAGTAATCATATTACGATTAAATGATAAAAATATTATAAATTTAATATATAAAAAAGTCAATTAGACTTGACGTATTAGCATCAATTGTGTAGTATCTATATGCGGTTAATTAAATAATGATTATATCCCTTATTTAGAGTGGTGGAGATACATAGGATCTATGAAGCCCGGCAACCCCTTTTTAGGAAGGTGCCAACCTGAGCGAGAGAATTCGAACAATGAGAGGATTTCGAGATAAACAATCGGGGTCCCTTAGGGGGCTCCGGTTTTTGCTATTACATTTAAAAAGTCGGAAACACCAAGGATGATAAGTGATATTAATCACAGTGACTAAAGGATTAGATATTAAGAAGGAGAAAGACAAAGAATGGAAAAAAGATTATTTACATCAGAATCAGTAACTGAAGGACATCCTGACAAAATCTGCGACCAGATTTCAGATGCAGTGCTTGATGCACTTTATGCACAGGATCCATATTCAAGAGTAGCCTGCGAGACACTTACTAACACAGGTTTTGTTATGGTTATGGGTGAGATTACAACTAAGGCAAATGTTGATATTCCTCAGATTGTACGTGATACAGTTGTAGAGATTGGTTACGATAGTTCAGAAAAAGGCTTTGATGGTAATACTTGTGCTGTTATGGTTGCACTTGATAAGCAGTCAGCAGATATAGCTATGGGTGTTGATAAGGCACTTGAAGCTAAGGAAGGTGTAGATAAGGAAGATGATGACCTTGGTGCTGGAGATCAGGGTATGATGTTTGGTTATGCTACTAACGAGACAGAAGAATATATGCCATACTCAGCAGCACTTGCACAGAAGCTTTCCAAGCAGCTTACAAAGGTTCGCAAGGACGGTACATTAAGCTACTTAAGACCAGATGGAAAGACACAGGTAACTGTTGAATATGATGAGAACAACAAGCCAATCCGTCTTGATGCAATTGTTGTTTCGTCACAGCATGCACCGGATGTAACACAGGAACAGATTCACGAAGATATCAAGAAGTATGTTATCGATGCAATCGTTGACCAGGCTATGGTAGATGCAGATACTAAGATATTCATCAATCCAACAGGACGTTTCGTTATAGGTGGTCCAAATGGGGATTCAGGTCTTACAGGTAGAAAGATTATCGTAGATACTTACGGTGGAGCTGCAAGACACGGTGGTGGAGCTTTCTCTGGTAAGGACTGCACTAAGGTTGACCGTTCGGCAGCATACGCAGCCCGTTATGTAGCTAAGAACTTAGTTGCAGCAGGTATTGCTGACAGATGTGAAATCCAGCTTTCATATGCTATAGGTGTTGCACATCCAACATCTATATGTGTTGATACATTTGGCACAGGTAAGTTAAGCGATGAGAAGATTGTAGAAATCATAAGAGAGAACTTCGATTTAAGACCAAACGGAATTATCAAGATGCTTGACTTAAGAAGACCTATCTACAAGCAGACAGCAAGCTATGGCCATTTCGGACGTACAGATCTTAACCTTCCTTGGGAGCAGTTAGATAAGGTTGATGCACTTAAGAAGTATCTTTAATAAAGATATAATTGGATGGATTTAATTAGTTAAATTATAGGAATTAATATAATTATAATGGATATATGGCGGATACATTTTAGAATTAATAAAATGTATCCGCCATATTTTGATTTTTTGTAAGAATGCAAATGTAAATTTTCTGCTATGTAGGTTTTGGCATAATGTGAGTTTTTGATTATTTCGGTGTTATATCAAGAATATGGAACACAAATCTAATGCTATTTTATGCTTTTAAAAAATTTTTTCTTTTTTTAGCGTTTAGGACTTTTAAAATTCTGTATTTATGTATATAATGTTGATTAGCTATGAAAAATGTTTTTGATAGCAGGTATATTAACAAGATATAATTGTTGGAAAAGTTAAAGTGTGATGCTGGTATATAGTATTTTATACTTAATATAGTATAGCATTTTACAATGTATAGTACTTATAGTATTTAATGTATAGTGCTTTAACAGAATTATGTAATAGATTGGATAATTATAGAAGATTAGGGAGGAGAACAGTATGTTATCTACTGATATTGGTATTGATTTAGGTACTGCAAGTATTCTTGTATATATAAAAGGAAAGGGTGTTGTGTTAAAAGAGCCATCAGTTGTTGCCTTTGACAGAGATACTAATAAGATTAAAGCTATCGGAGAGGAAGCAAGACTTATGCTTGGTAGAACACCTGGTAATATTGTCGCTGTACGACCTCTTCGTCAGGGCGTTATTTCTGATTACACAGTAACAGAAAAGATGCTTAAATATTTCATTCAGAAAGCAATTGGTAGAAGAATGTTAAAGAAGCCTAGAATAAGCGTATGTGTTCCATCAGGAGTTACAGAAGTTGAGAAGAAGGCGGTTGAGGATGCAACTCTTCAGGCAGGAGCAAGAGAAGTTGCAATTATCGAAGAGCCAATTGCGGCAGCTATCGGAGCAGGTATTGATATTTCAAGACCTTGCGGTAATATGATAGTTGATATCGGTGGTGGTACTACAGATATCGCTGTTATTTCACTTGGAGGTACTGTTGTTAGTACATCTATAAAGATTGCAGGTGATGATTTCGATGAAGCACTTGTTAGATATATGAGAAAGAAGCACAATCTTCTTATCGGTGAAAGAACAGCCGAAGATATTAAGATAAAGATAGGATCAGCGTATCCAAGACCAGAAGTAGTTACAATGAATGTAAGAGGACGTAATCTTGTTACAGGTCTTCCAAAGACAGTTGAAGTTACATCTGAAGAGACAGAAGAAGCATTAAGAGAAGCTACTTCACAGATTGTTGAAGCTGTACACAGCGTATTAGAAAAGACACCTCCAGAACTTGCATCTGATATTGCAGACAGAGGTATTGTTCTTACAGGAGGCGGAAGTCTTCTTTCAGGTCTTGAAGATCTTATAGAGTCTAAGACAGGAATTAACACAATGACAGCAGAAGACCCTATGACAGCAGTTGCTATAGGAACTGGTAAGTTTATTGAATTCCTTTCAGGATACAGAGAAGAATAGATTTAAGAAAAGGGGTCAGGTATGGTAAGAGGTTTATATACTGCTTATACTGGATTGGTGAATCAGCAGAAGAGACTGGACATTGTATCTAATAATCTGGCAAATTCTACAACAACAGGTTACAAGAAAGAGGGCATGACTACCCAGAGCTTTGATTCAGTATATGGGATTAAGGTTAAAGATGAGACAGTTGGTTATATGAATCAGAATATAGGCAAGATGAGTCTTGGAGTAAAGATAGGAGAAACTTACAGAAGCTGGGATCAGGGTTCTTTAAAGAATACTGAGAGTTCTTATGATTTTGCACTTGCAGGCGATGGCTTTTTCTCTATATCATTCACTAACAAAGCAGGTGAGACATCAACACTTTATACCAGGGATGGATCGTTCCAGATGAACAGCGAAGGCTATCTGGTTACCAAGGATGGTGATTATGTGCTTGGAGAGAGTGGAGATCCAATCGTTCTTCCAACAGACATATCCAAGCTTACAGTTGATTCTACAGGAAGAATATATGCAGACGGACAGTATGTAGATACATTTGGAATTGTAGATTTTGAAGATTATAATTACATAGAAGCATATGGAGAAAATCTTTACAGAGCTGTAGACGGTGCAACATTTAAAGATTCAACAGCAAGTGTTAATCAGGGGTATCTTGAAACATCTAATATTAATGTTGTATCAGAAATGGTCGATATGATTAACATAGCAAGAGAATTTGAAAGTAATCAGAAGATTGTTAATTCGATTGATGAAATGCTTGGCAAGATGGTAAGTATTTCCGAATTGTAATCACATAGGAGGATAAGATTATGATGAGATCATTATGGACTGCTGCATCAGGAATGATGGCACAGCAGACAAGTGTAGATACAATATCTAATAATCTGGCTAATGTTAATACGGTCGGTTATAAGTCAGAATCAACAGAATTTAAATCGTTATTATATCAGAATCTCCAGTCGAGAACAACATCTGCGAATGGAGAATATAAGCCGGTAGCTGCACAGGTAGGACTTGGTGCAAGAGTTGCGTCAGTTACATCACATTTTACACAGGGTGCTATGAATGCAAGTGACAGTTCAACTGATTTTGCGATTAGTGGTGACGGATTATTTGCTGTACAGAATGAAGAAGGTGAGACAGTATATACACGTAATGGTAATTTCTACTTCTCAACAGCAACAGAAGGAATGATGTTATGTACAGCAGATGGTTATCCTGTACTTAGCACAGATGGACAGCCAATTGTACTATCAGCAGATTACAATGCGGCTAATATTAAGGTATCGTCAGAGGGCGACCTTATGTATCCGGGTGAAGATGGTAATCTTGCTAATATAGGTGTTAAGATAGGACTTTTCCAGTTCGCTAACCCATCAGGTCTTGATAAGCTTGGTGGTAACTATCTTGCAGAGACAGAAGCATCAGGGGTTCCGATGAATGAGGAGACTGACGGAGTTGCTAAGAAGAGCCAGTTAAAGCAGAATTATCTTGAAGCATCAAATGTACAGGTGGCAACAGAGATGGTTAACCTTATTACAGCACAGAGAGCATATGAGTTATGTTCTAAGGCAATCACAACATCAGATACAATGATGGAACAGGCTAATGCATTAAAGAGATAAATAAAAGAGATATGATTTGCAGTAATGACAAGGGAGAATAGGTATGGATTATTCAACATCGATAAGTACAAGTTATGCAGATACATATGATAAAACTTCGTCACAGCTTAGTGATAAGCTCGCAAGTACAGATTTCTCACAGGCATCAGACGATGAACTTATGAGCGTGTGCAAGGACTTTGAAAGCTACTTTGTTGAGCAGATGTTAAAGTCAATGCAGAAAATGGCTAAGATAGATGCAGATGATGACGACGACTCATCTTTATTCAGCAGTATGGCATCTATTTCAGGCAGTTCGGATTCGGCTATGAGTACAATGGGAAGTTACTTTGGCGATGAGATGGTAAAGAACTACGCAGAAGTATTTACAGAGTCTAATAATGGAAAAGGACTTGGGATAGCCCAGACATTATATGAGCAGATGAAGCGTAATTATTCTTCAGATTTATAGATTGCAGTGTGTTTTGAGTGGACGGTTTTATTAAACACAATGTGGTTTTAATATTAATATATTATTAAAGAGAGGTAAGCAGATTGGATTACGAGTCTGTTAAATACGTTGAAGGATTTATAGATAATATAATTTATCGTAATGAAGACAATGGATATACAGTATTTGAGATAATATATCAGGGTGAAGATGTCACCTGTGTTGGTACGTTAAGTTATATCAACACAGGTGAATTTATTACTGCGAATGGCGAATTTGTCAAACACGCAGTATATTATATGCAGTTTAAGATTTCTTCTTATGAATTCAAGGCGCCGGCGGACAAGGAGTCAGTGAGGCGTTATCTAAGTTCTGGTGCAGTTAAAGGAATAGGCAGCAAGATGGCTGAACGTATAGTAGATACATTTGGCGATGATACATTCCGCATTATGGAAGATGAACCAGAACGTCTTGCAGAGATTAAAGGAATAAGCATAGCTAAAGCAATGGACATTGCTAACCAGCTTGCGGATAAGCACGATATGCGTCGTGCGATGATGTTTCTGCAGAATTATGGAATCCAGATGAATTTAGCCAATAAAATATTTAAAAGATATGGCAATGATATTTACACAATCATAGAACAAAATCCGTACAGGCTGGCTGATGATATTGAGGGCGTAGGCTTTAAGACGGCTGATGAGATTGCTTCCAGAGTTGGAATTAAGGTTGATTCGGAGTTCAGAATAAGAAGTGGAATGTTCTACTGTCTTAATCAGGCGGCATTGCAGGGACACGTGTATCTTCCTTATGAAGAATTAAAGAGGCAGGTGTCATCACTTCTGCTTATTGACATTGGTGATTATGATAAGTTTCTTATGGATCTTGCTATAGATAAGAAGATTGTTGTAAGAACAGAGGAGGAATCTAAAAATGTGTATTCTGCGATGTATTTCTATATGGAACAGAATGTTGCAAGGGCATTGGCAGGACTTGATATAAAATGCGATGAAAATATCAACGAGGTCAATAACAGAATAGCAGGGATTGAACGATCAGAGGGCATTGTGCTTGATGACATACAAAAAGAAGCTGTTGTAAAAGCTGCACTTAACGGACTTGTTATAATAACAGGTGGACCGGGAACCGGTAAGACAACAACAATTAATACGATAATTAAATATTTTGAGATGGAAGGTCTTGAGATAAGGCTTGCGGCACCGACGGGAAGAGCTGCCAAGAGAATGACAGAAACGTGTGGTTTTGAGGCACAGACAATTCACAGACTTCTTGAAATAGTTGGAAGCACTATGGCTGATAAAGAAGACAAGAAAAATCAGACATCAAGCCTTGGAATGAGCTTTGACAGAAATGAAGACAACCCGTTGGAAGCAGATGTAATAATTGTAGATGAGATGTCAATGGTTGATATTAATATTATGAATTCGCTTCTTAAAGCAGTAGCAGTTGGAACAAGACTTATACTTGTAGGTGATGTTGACCAGCTTCCAAGTGTTGGACCAGGAAATGTTCTTAAAGACATAATAGCATCTGAGTGCTTTCCTGTTGTTAAGCTTGAAAAGATATTCAGGCAGGCGGCTGAGAGCGAGATTATAACCAATGCCCATAAGATTAATAAAGGCGATAAGGTGACACTTAATAAATACAGTAAGGATTTCCTGTTTATACATAGAAATGGACCAGATGCAATAATTGCGGCTATGAAGACTGTTATAAGTGAGAAGCTTCCAAAGTATGTTAATGCAGATGTGAGTGAACTCCAGATTTTGACACCATCAAGAAAATCATCTGTTGGAGTTGACAGGCTTAACACTGTAATGCAGGAATATCTTAATCCACCGGACAGTGGCAAAATGGAGAAGAAAGTTGGCGATACAATATTCCGTGAGGGCGATAAGGTTATGCAGATTAAGAATGACTATCAGCTTGAATGGGAGAAAAAGAACCGCTATGGCATTGCGGTAGAGCAAGGTAGTGGAGTGTTTAATGGTGATACTGGAATTATTGATGATATCAACAATTATAATCAGAGTGTTACTGTCAAATTTGAAGATGGAAGATATGTTGATTATGAGTTTACACAGCTTGACGAGCTTGAACTTGCATATGCGATAACTGTACATAAGGCACAGGGAAGTGAATATCCTGCGGTTATAATACCGATGTATCAGGGGCCAAGGATGCTTATGAACAGAAATATACTTTATACGGCTGTTACAAGGGCAAGAAAGTGTGTATGTATGATAGGTGATGAACGAATTTTTAACCAGATGGCAGAAAATGTATCTGAAACAAGAAGATATTCGTCTTTAGATGAGAGGATAAAGGAAATAAAAAATATTGAATAAATACGACATAATATATAAAAGGATAGCAGCGGGTGTGAAAGATATATTGTTTCCGCCTGCGTGTCCGATATGTTCAAATCCCAGGCCAGTTATTGATAACAGGAAGATGAATATATGTCCATGGTGTCTTAAATATATAACATATATTAAAGAACCTGCATGTCTTAAATGCGGCAAAGCATTAGAGGATGATAACAGGGAATATTGTAAGGACTGCACGGATAAACAGCATTTGTTTAATCAGGCAGTGAGTGTGTATGAGTATTCAGAGGGGATAAAACAATCTATCTATAATTTTAAATATCATAATAAGCGTGAATATGCAGAGGTATACGCAGATGAAATATCAGGCAGGTACGGTGATGTAATAAATATGTGGCAGCCTGATGTGATTATGCCGGTTCCAATTCATGTATCCAAATTAAAGTCACGAGGCTATAATCAGGCAGGACTTATAGCGGAAAGCCTTAGTAAGAAGCTTAATATAGAATACAATGAACATAGTCTGATTAGAACAAGGGCCACAAGCCCGATGAAAGATCTTAATGATATCCAGAGAACTAAAAATCTTGAAAAGGCTTTTAAAATAGCTGGTAATGTTATAATATATAATAAAGTATTAATAGTAGATGACATATATACAACGGGAACAACTATTGATGCGTGTGCAGAATGTCTTAAGAGGGCAGGAGTAAAAGAAGTATATGCTGTTACACTCTGCGTTGGCAGAGGATTTTGACTACAGGTAACAAGAACGGAGGAATATTATGGAAGTAAGAAATTGCAGAGGCTGTGGCAAATTATATAATTATATAGGAGGTCCATATCGTAATCTTTGCCCTAATTGCATAGAGAAGATTGAAGAAAAGTATCTTGAAGTTAAGGAATACATACAGGATCACCATAATGCAACAATGACAGAGGTTGCAGAAGAATGTGATGTAAGCACAAGACAGATCGAACAGTGGATAAGAGATGAAAGGCTTGTAATTGCAGATGATTCTCCAATTGGAATTACCTGTGAGAGATGTGGAGCATCTATAAGAAGCGGGCGTTTCTGTGAAAGATGTAAGAATAAAATGGCAAATAATCTTGGCTCAATGTATGGTGAGTCTAATGCCGCTGTTGAACATATGGAAAAGAGATTATCGTCAGCTGATGCCAAGATGAGATTTCTTGATAAGAACTAATTGTATTTGTATCTAAATTAATTATAAAATGGGGTTAAGAGATAACAGATTATTACCGATAACTTAATCATAAAGCAGAGAACTGAGCTGTAATAAGGCAGTTAAGGACTGGAATATTTGTTGCAGACACCTTTGATAACAGTTCTTACAAGACTTTGAAGATAGAAAGTGAGGCGGTAAGTATGCGTATAGATGCTTATAATGCTGTAAGCCAGATATATAAGACAAGTTCTTATTCTAAGAATAATAAGGCTGTTACTAATAAGAAAGAGAATGACAAGTATGAGATTTCAGATACAGCTAAGCTGTATCAGGTAGCAAAGTCAGCAGTGGCTTCTACATCAGATGTCAGAATGGATATGGTTAATGATGTTAAGGCACGTATTCAGGCTGGAACATATAATATAAGTTCTGAGGATGTTGCGGATAAGATACTTGGCAGAATTTCAACATTAACATTTTAGTGAGGTTAAAGTATGGCAAGTTTAATAGATTTATTAATCGATGATTTGAATAATGAGGATACAGGATATAATAAGCTTCTGGACTTGTCCAATGATAAGACTTCCGCAATTGTTAAGGGAGATGTTGATGAATTACAAAAGATATTCCTACAGGAACAGAAGTTAATAGAAGAACTTGAAACTGTTGAACAGAAAAGACAGGAAGATGTGAAAGAGATATGCTCGATACTAAGGCTTCCATATGAGCAGATAAGAGTGGAACATATAGTACAGATACTTGAGAAGAAGCCTAAAGAGCACGATGCACTAGAAGAAGTATATCTCAGACTTAAAAGAACTTTGAACCAGCTTACAACAGTTAATGATAATAATAAGCTGCTTCTCAAGGAATCAATGGATATGATACAGTTTGAGCTTGATCTTGCCAAGAATTCAGTTATGGATCCACAGACTTCCAATTATGGAAGAACAGCTTATGAGGAACAGGGGATTACTGGGGCGACAGGATTTGATGCAAAACAATAAATATAATCCGGACTAATAATCAGAAGAAACGGATTGACTCTGATTATTACACAATATAGATTAAGTAATATTATTCGGAATTAAGGGTCACATTTTCAAAGGAATGAATTGGGATTTTTCTTTGAGAATGTGATTTTTTTCTGGGTTTAGGATATGGAGGAATTATGGCTAACGGAATGGCATCGCTTATGGTAGGAGCGTCAGGACTTAAAACATCACAGACAGCACTTAATACAACGGCACACAATCTGTCAAATGTTAATACAACAGGATACACAAGACAGCAGATTACATTTGCAGACAGTACGTATGTTAATGTGTTCGGAACAGGAAACGGCACAGGCAAGTGTGGACTTGGTGTTGATGTTGATGCTATAAGCAGAATAAGAAATGATTTTATAGATAAGTCATACAGAACAGAGAATGCAAGACTTGGATATTATGAAAGCCAGTATAAGGCAGTAGAAGAAGTAGAAGATTTATTTGGAGAAATGCAGGGCGTTACATACCAGACACAGATAACGAATCTGTATAACGCAATTAATGAACTTACTAAGAATCCAACAAGTACAATTGCAAGATCTTCACTTATCCAGAATGCAACAGCATTTATAGACAGGTCTGAGGCAATATATGCTGGGCTTAAGGATTATCAGGTAACTCTTAACACAGATATTAATAATATGGTAAATAAGATTAACAATCTTGGACAAAAGATATATGACCTTAATAAAGAGATAGCCAAGGTTGAATCTGGAAGTGGTGAACGTGCTAATGATTTAAGAGATACAAGAGATAATGCGTTAGATGAATTAAGTGGTTATATTGATTTTGATTATTATGAGAATGAACATGGTGAGGTGATTGTAACTGCTGAGAATGTACCATTTGTTACATCGGCACAGGTTACTGAGATGGGAACAAGACAGGTTGATAATAGTGCACTGTTAATCCCAATCTGGCCAGGTTATGACAGGGATGTATTTAATCTTTCTAATGTTAATAATATGAAGGATACAGACAAGGGAGAACTTAAAGGCCTTTTAGTAGCAAGAGGTTCTATAGAAGTTAATTATACAGATGTACCTGTTATGCCGGAGAAAGAAGATTACGACCTTACAACAGCGGACGGACTTCAGGCTTATAATGATGCAATGGATGCATATAACGAGAAGCAGGAATATTACAACAAATATATTGAACCATCAGCAATACTTAGTGCGATAGCTGGATTTGATAAGCTTGTTAATGGAATAGTTACTTCCCTTAATGATATTCTTTGTCCAGAAAAGACAATAGAAACAACAAAAGAGCTTACAGATAATGACGGTAATGTATTACAGGCTGATGAGTACATATATAATGCTTCAGTTAATGCAACACTTTATGACAGATATGGTAAGGAAGTTAAAGGTGTTGCCAATGGTGATGGAACTTACAGTTATTCATCAGGTGAGAAGCTTTATGTTGACAAGGCAGGAACAACAGCTGAGAATATTGATAATATGAAGTATTCTGTACTTGATACAGACAAGGCTGGTTTCGGTATGGATAAGGATATGACTATGGGTGTTGAACTGTTCAAGAGAGAGGGGACAGAAAGATACATCCAGATAACAGCGGCAGACGGAACTAAGACTTATGTCCGCAATAATCTTAATACAGCAGATTATGAGACGGACTATACACTTGGTAAGCTTTTAGTTAATCCTGAAGCATCACAGCATGTTGACAGAATTCCATTATCAACAGTTCAGGGCAAGGAAGACTTTACTAAGGCTAATGAACTTATTGATGCATTCAGCAAAAAGTTCGCATCGCTTAATCCAGATTCATATGCCAAAGCAGACTTTAATTCATTCTATAATGATTATATAGGTGAGTTCGCTACAGTTGGCAAGGTTCTTTCAAGGTATGTTAATAACCAGACATCAATGGTCGATGGCTATGATAACCAGAGATTACAGACATCAGGCGTATCTTCAGATGAAGAACTTGAGAAGATGATAAAATATCAGCACGCATATAATGCGGCATCAAGATATATTAATGTTGTAAGTGAGATGATAGAACATCTTGTTACATCACTTGGTTCTTGATTATATTAATTACAGATTATATTTAATTATAATTTATGTTTAATACAACAATGTAAATAATGCACTGGTATAAAGGTGCAGAATGGAGAGTTAATATGGCATCTACATTTTTTGGATTATCAATCTCATACAAAGGACTTCAGGCGGCACAGACATCTATTACAACAACAGCACACAACCTTTCTAATATTAATACTGATGGATATACTAAGCAGAGCGTGCTTTTACAGGCATCTGATGCTTTAAGAACATATTCAACATACGGAACAATTGGTTCAGGTGTTAATGTTGTAGAGATTAAACAGACAAGAGATTCTTATTATGATGAGAAATATCGTAACAACTGTGCTAACTATGGACAGTACGAAGCTAAGAATAATTATATGACACAGGTTGAGGATTATCTTAATGAATTTCTTCTTTCAGGTTTCTCAAAGGAATACGGCAATTTCTTTGATGCAGTTAACCAGCTTACAATTACACCAGCTGACACTTCTGCAAAGAACCAGCTTATTAATAATGCCAAGAGTATGACAGATTACTTTAATACATTAGCTAATAACTTAAGAAATGTACAGGCAGATGCCAATAACGAAGTAAAGGATACTGTTGAGCATATTAATACACTTGCACAGAACATAACAGCACTTAATAAGCAGATTAACCAGATTGAGGCGTGCTATGGTGATGCTAATGATCTTCGTGACCAGAGAAATGCATTAGTTGATGAGCTTTCAAAGGCAGTTAATATAACAGTAAGCGAGACAGAAATCCAGAATGGTCTTACATCATTCCAGATAACAATTAATGGACAGTCACTTGTTAATGATTACAGTTACAGAACATTAGAGGTTGTGGCAAGAGGTGAAGTAAGAAATACAAGCGATGCAGATGGACTTTATGATATAAAGTGGAATGACGGATCTGATTTTAATATATACAGTGACTCACTTGGAGGACAGTTAAAAGCACTTATAGATATAAGAGATGGCTGTAATGGAGAGATTGAGTCTTATGCTAAGAATGATGATGGAACATACAAGACAGATATTGATGGTAATATCGTAACAGAGACTAATGCACAGGCAGGCGAGAATATTAATTATAAGGGTGTACCATTCTATCAGGTACAGCTTAATACGTTTATACAGACATTTGCACAGGCAGTTAACAGCATATTTGAAAGTGGCTATGTATCAGATGCGGATACAACAGATGCTAAGAATAAAGGTATACCACTTTTTGTTGTTCAGGATGGTTCTGGAGTTCTTACAGCAACAACGGTATCTGTTAATTCGGCTCTTTTAGAGGATGCTGATAAGCTTGCGACAAAGTCAAATGTAGGGGACGGCGAATCACAGTGCGATCTGATTGAACAGATTAATGCACTTCAGAAGAAAAAGATATTTGATGGTGGTACAGGTGCTTACTTCCTTGAAAGTATTGTCAGTGATGTATCAATTGATTCAAGTAAGGCTAAGACATTTCTTTCTAACTATAATAATATGAAGACAACAATTCAGAACCAGAGATTATCGGTTATGGGTGTTGATACTGATGAAGAAGCTATGGATCTTATGAAGTTCCAGCAGTCTTACAATCTTAACTCTAAGATGATGTCGGTTATGAACGAGATATACGACAAGCTTATTAACCAGACAGGCTTATAATTAGTTCACATAGCATATCTGCGAATGAATGGAGGAATAGTATGAGAATAACTAATCAGATGATGATAAACAGCTCTATAGCTAATATACAGACTAATAAAAGTCAGATTAATACAATGGATACACAGTTATCTACACAGAAGAAGATTAACAAGCCTTCTGATGACCCAATTATTGCAATCAGAGCATTAAGACTTCGTTCAAGTCTTGATCAGGTTACACAGTATATTAATAAGAATATACCAGATGCTTCATCATGGCTTTCGGTAACACACGATGCTCTTGACCAGAGTTACGAAATAGTATCACAGCTTTACAGCTACTGTAACCAAGGAGCAACAGATTCTTATTCTCCATCAGAGCGTAATACAATTGTTGAGACACTTAATAAGCTAAAGGATTCATTCTATACACAGGGAGATGTAGATTATGCTGGAAGATATGTATTCACAGGTTATGCAACAGACAAGCCTCTGACATATCAGTCAGATGCAGATGCTAAGGATGTGGACTATACAATAACACAGAACTTTACAAGAGATGCACTTAGCAGTAAGACTGTATATACTAATGCCTATTCTAATGATGATATTATGAATCTGTCAGTTAAGAAAGATGCTAATGGCAAGATTATTACACCAAATGTGCAGACAGTACACAGATTACAGCTTGCTTATTCAGAGGTTGATGCTAATGGAACATTTAAGATTACAGACAGTCAGGGCAATACAGCTTCAATAACTAAGAACACAGACGGAACAATATCAGTAACAGATGCAGATGGTAATGCAGTTACAGGTGTTACAACTAATACAGATGCCAATGGCAATATAACAGGCGTTACAGGTAACTTTTTTAGTGATGGTAGCGGTAATGCAGTTACAGTATCATTTACATCAGATACTAATTATATACCAGGTGATGATGAGATAGTTATTAATTCACAGGTTGGTGAAGTTCTTCTTGGAGAAAATGTATATAAGGACGTATATACAAGCAATTCATTCTCAGTGCAGTATGATAAATCTAATTTCAAAAAGGGTGATGTTAATCCAACAATGTATTTTGACTGTGTTGATAATGTTACAGGCGTTACTTATGCTAAGAAGGATGAAGATATAGAGTATAATATTAATTTTACACAGAAGTTAAAGGTTAATACTCAGGCAGATGAAGCGTTTAATATATATTTTGGAAGAAATATAGATGACCTTACATCAGCGGTACAGAATGTTCTTGATATAGAGAGCCAGATGTCAAAGGTTGAAAGTATGATGAAAGAGGAAAGATATTCATCAGATGCAGACCAGAAGAGTTTAAGTGATATTCTTGAAGGACTTACTAAGCAGCAGGAATTAGCAAAGAGCCAGATGACTAAAGCATTTGAGACAGGAATTGGACAGATGCAGGGATATCAGGAACAGATTTCTAATGCCAAGGCTGATGTGGGTAACAGAATTACAAGACTTGACCTTACTAAGTCAAGACTTACAGAACAGAAGACTAATTTTACAAGTCTTAAGTCTGAGAATGAAGATATTGACCTTGAGGAGGTTGTTATATCTTATACTTCTGCCCAGCTTGTATATAATGCGGCACTGTCAGCAGCAAGCAAGGTAGTACAGCAGACATTACTTGATTTTATTGGATAGAAAATGATAATCAAAGCGTTTTGATGGAGGGTATTAAGGTGAAGGTAGATACTAGATGGTTTGGAACGGTTGATATTGATGATGAGAAGATTATAACATTTGACCTTGGGGTTATTGGCTTTGAGGACTGTAAAAAGTTTACACTTATATACGATGTGGATAAGGGCGATGAAGCATCTATAATGTGGTTACAGTCATTAGACGAGCCAGAACTTGCTCTTCCAATGTTAAAGCCGGAGCTTATTAAAGAAGACTATGACCCGATAGTTGAAGATGAGATGTTAAAGGCACTTGGAAGTGATATTAAAGATGCTGATCTTATTGTGTTTTGTGTACTTACAGTTCCAGCAGATATTACTAAGATGACAATTAATTTGAAAGCTCCAATTATTGTCAATGCTGATACATTAAAGGGTGTACAGCTTATAGCCGACAACAATGATTATGAAGTCAGATATCCTATTTATTCAATTCTTGAAGAAAGGAAAGGTGAGTAGAATGCTGGCATTATCAAGGAAAAAAGATGAAGCTATAATAATTAACGATGACGTAGAAGTCACAGTTATCGAGATTAAAGGAGATCAGGTTAAGCTTGGAATAACAGCACCGAAGTCTGTTCCAATCTACAGAAAAGAAGTATATGTACAGATAAAGGATGCTAATAAGGAAGCTACACAACAGGCAATTGATGTTAAGGCACTTAACCAGCTCTTTAAGAAATGATAGTTACATTTATTATAACGATTGCAATGGTTTATAATAAATATAATTAATATATAATATTATATTATGGAATTAGTATGCCGATATAGGGTTTAGAAACTGAGTAAAGTGCAATAAATATGGGAAAAGGATTTCATTACTGCACTAGGTTATATATTGCAGAATTGTAATATTGGTTAATATCGGTTTGAGAACATTTTTTTACAACCACACGGAGGTGAAAGATAATGGGAATTGATAAAATGAGCATAGCTGCCAATTACCATAATCAGGCAGTACAGTCAACACAGGTTAATAAGGTTAATATTCAGACTTCTTCTGATACAGCAGCAAAGGAGATGACAGCAGATAGTAAAGTCATTACAGCATCGACAGTGCAGATAACTAATACACAGAAGAGTGGTACTGACAATGGCGAATCTAATCTTGCACAGCAGAATGAGAAGAAAGAAGCAAGTATCAAGGAACTCAAAGATATACAGAAAGTAATTAATAGAAATACAATAGCAGAATTTGGTTATAATGAGCCAACTAACCGTATTACTATTAAGATTAAAGATAAGGACACTGATGAAGTCATCAAGGAGATACCATCAGAGAAGGCTCTTGAAATGCTTGCAAAAGCCTGGGAGCTTGCTGGTATCCTTGTTGATGAGAAAAGATAGGAGGTAATATTATGCCAATAAGATTATCAGGTATGGTTTCAGGTATGGATACAGAGTCGCTTGTAACAGCACTTGTATCAGGATATCAGTTAAAGAAAGACAATCTTGTAAAGGCTCAGACTAAGCTTTCCTGGAAGCAGGAAAAGTGGAAGACTATGAATACAAGCATATATAGCTTTTATAGTGGAAAGCTTTCATCAGCGAGGTTTGGTAAAGCATACAGCCTTAAGAAGTCAACTGTATCTAATTCAAGTGTAGCTACAGTTACAGCAAGTTCAAGTGCGGTAGCTGGAGACCAGACATTAAAGGTTAAAGAACTTGCATCATCGGGTTATCTTACAGGTGGTGAAGTTACTAATAAATCAGACAGCACATCAAAGATAACAGGTTCAAGTAAGTTATCAGCTATAACAAATAAGACGTCTGGACAGGGAAGTGTTACACTTTCTGTTGATGGTAAGTCAACTAATATAGAACTTACAGATGATATGACAGTTAATCAGTTCTTAGTAAAGCTTAAGGATGCTGGTGTACAGGCAAGCTTCGATGAGGCGAACCAGAGATTCTTTATAAGTTCCAAGACTTCGGGTAAAGATGGCGATTTCTCATTAGTAGCTAATGATACAGCTGGTAGAGAATCTTTGTATGAATTGGGACTTTATACAGATGATAAGACATCTACAGCAGAGTATACAAAATGGGCTGGCTATTATAATGCTGCGGATGGTACATATACATCAGCACTTGATGATATTATTAATAGTGCTTATGAGAGTAATAAGATAAGTTTTGATACAGTAGCACAGGAAAAGCTTGCAGCATATAGTAAAGCTTCTGCTACAGTTGATAGTTTTAATACTAAATATATGTCAGATACAGGTGTCACAGCTGAAGATAATGCTAAGGCACAGCTTGCATCAAAACAGGCACAGCTTGATACGCTTATTTTAAAAGGCAAAGGCGGAAATAATGATAGTGATTTTGATGAAAGTAAACTTACAGATGAAGAAAAAGAACAGTATAAAACCCTTACAAGTTCTGTAGAAACACTTAAATCAGACATAGCTAACTACGATACAGCTAAGAAATCAATGGAAGACCTTAAAAATTATGTTAATATTGAGGTGAAAGATGGCAAGACAACTGTATCAGCTCTAAAAGAGACAGATTCAGCTGTTGGAGTTGCCAATATAGCTGCTGAGACTGCTGACAGGAATACTAAGATTAAGGCAGAGCTTACAACACAGTATCAGAACAAAGCAAAGAATAGCTATGATATGATTAACGCAGCACATGAGTTTTCTAAGGGCGCATCAAGAAAAGTAGGACAGGATTCAGAGATTGAACTTAATGGTGCTACATTTACAAGTAATAGCAATAATTATTCGATTAATGGCATTACAATACAGGTAACCGCTAAGACTAAGGATGATGAGCAGGTTACAATAACTACAGATACAGATGTAGATGCAATCTATAAGTCTATTAAAGATATGTTTACAGATTATAATAAGCTGATTAAGTCAATGGACGAAGCTTATAATGCAGACAGCTCTAAGGGATATGAACCACTTACAGATGATGAAAAGTCCGCAATGACGGATGATGAAGTTGAAAAGTGGGAGACTAAGATTAAGGACTCACTTCTTAGAAAGGATGATACTTTAAGCAGTATTATCAATACTATGAAGAATGATATGGCTTCATCATTTACAATTAACGGAAAGTCGTATGCTTTATCAAGCTTTGGTATAGCAACACAGGGATATTTCTCATCAGGTGAGAATGAAAAAGGTGTATATCATATTGATGGTGATTCAGATGACTCTGTTTCATCGGGTAATGATGATAAGTTAAGGGCGGCAATAGCAAGTGATCCGGAGACTGTAGTTTCGTTCTTCTCACAGCTTGCTACAAAGCTTTATACAGATTTAGGTAATAAGATGGCTACATCTTCAGTGAGCAGTGCTTATACAGTATATAATGACAAGCAGATGACTAAGCAATATTCAGAATATACAACTAAGATAAGTGATGCAGAGACTAAGATTACAACTTGGGAAGATTACTATTATAGTAAATTCTCAGCTATGGAATCAGCTTTATCAAAGCTTAACTCGCAGACATCATCAATGTCTGGTTTATTTGGAAATTGATAATTGGGTATTGATTTAATTCTATATTAAGGATAATATGGTAATAGGAATATAAGGTGTTTATGACATCAGGAGAGAGGACAAGTTATGATATATAATCAGAATATGGCACAGCAGTATAATCGCAATAAGATATTAACAGCGACACCGGCTGAGCTTACGTTATTATTATATGAAGGTGCAATTAAGTTTTGTAATATTGCTCAGGTTGCAATAGAAAAGAATGATACAGAAAAGGCACATACTAATATAGTAAAGGCAGAGATGATTATAGAAGAGCTTCAGTCAACACTTAATCGTAAATACCCGGTAGCAGAGGATTTTGATAATGTGTACAAGTATATCTACAGCCTTTTAGTTGACGCTAATATGAAGAAAGATACACAAGTTCTTGATCAGGCATTAGTTGAATTAAGAGGAATGAGAGATACTTGGAAAGAAGTTATGGCAAAAGCTGGTAATTAATAATATAAAGGTATAGTCAAATAGTAATTTAACTATACCTTTATGATATCAAGATGGTGGTAATAGTATATGATTACAGAGAATTATCTTCAGATAATGATAGATAGTCTGCTTAAGAAGATAGAGATACTTAAGAAAGTATCTGAACTTAATGAACAACAGAGTGCTTTGCTTGATGATAAAGAATTCGATGGAGATAAGCTTCAGAGTAATATGGAGAGTAAAGCTGCATATATAGATGAGCTTAATTCACTTGATGAGGGCTTTCAAGCTGTATTTGACAGAGTAAAAGAAGATGTAGAAGAGTATAAGGCTGATTATAAGGAATTAATAATTAGATTACAGGAGCTTATAAGAGAAGCTACATCCTTAAGTGCGACTATACAGGCACAGGAATCAAGAAACAAAGTCAGAGTTGATATTAAGTTCAGGCAGTTAAAGGATAATGCTAAGACAGCCAAGCGAAGTGTAAGTATGGCTAATAAGTATTATCAGAATATGAGCAGGGTAAGTTCTGAACCGCAGTTTATGGATCAGAAGAAATAATACATATATTTACCAATATTTTAATGCAGCTAGGTAATAAGTATATTTCAGTATTTTGACATTTGCATTAAAAAATATTAAAATAAGTTTATATTAGGGCTAAAGTTAATAAACAATAGTCCGATATAATATATAACAGGAGCAATCCTGAACAATTTAATTATGGGTGGCAGGGACGCCACCAAGAATTCAAGGAGGAAACTATTATGGTAGTACAACACAATCTTACAGCAATGAACGCTAACAGACAGTTAAGCGGAGTTCAGAGTGCACAGCAGAAGTCAACAGAGAAGTTATCATCTGGTTACAGAATTAACAGAGCTGGTGACGATGCTGCAGGTCTTTCAATTTCAGAAAAGATGAGAAGTCAGATCAGAGGTCTTAATAAGGCTGTTTCTAATGCTCAGGATGGTATCTCATTAGTACAGGTAGCTGAAGGTGCTCTTAACGAGACACATTCAATTCTTCAGAGAATGAACGAATTAGCAACTCAGGCAGCTAACGATACTAATACATCAACAGATAGAAATGCTCTTCAGAAGGAAATGGATCAGCTTACATCAGAAATCGATAGAATCCGTTCTACAACTCAGTTCAACTCAATGAACTTACTTGATGGTTCTTTCACAGGAAAGGAATTACAGGTAGGTGCATTATCAGGACAGAAGATTTCTATCTCAATTGGTAATATGAATTCTTCTAAGCTTAAGATTAGCGGACTTAAGGTTAGCTCATTCTCTTCAGCAGGAAAGGCAATGGCAGCTATTCAGAAGGCTATTAATTCAGTTTCTACTCAGAGATCTAAGCTTGGTGCTCTTCAGAACAGACTTGAGCATACAATCAACAACCTTAACACAACAAGTGAGAATACATCAGCAGCTGAATCACGTATCCGTGATGTAGATATGGCTACAGAGATGGTTGAATACAGCAAGAACAATATTCTTGCTCAGGCTGGACAGTCTATGCTTGCACAGGCTAATCAGGCTAACCAGGGTGTTCTTTCACTCTTAGGCTAATTAGGTAGTTGAAGTTATAATACTATCATAAAGGCTGTGACTTTAACAAGTATTTGTTATTGTCACAGCCTTTTTTAAAATTTTTAAATTAAGGGGTTAAGTCTATATCAAAATATCCGATATATATTGCAGTTAAGTTTTGGAAGACTTATATACATTTTATTAATTACAATATATATTTAAGGATAAGTAAGACATTCAGGGAGGAATTATTAATGGTAGTACAGCATAATCTTACAGCGATGAACGCTAACAGACAGTTAAGTGGAGTAACAAGTGCACAGGCTAAGTCAACAGAGAAGTTATCATCAGGTTATAGAATTAACAGAGCCGCAGATGATGCAGCAGGTCTTTCTATTTCAGAGAAGTTAAGAAGCCAGATCAGAGGTCTTGACAAGGCTGCTTCTAACTCACAGGATGGTATTTCATTAGTACAGGTAGCTGAAGGTGCTCTTAACGAGACACATTCAATCTTACAGAGAATGAATGAATTAGCAACACAGGCAGCTAACGATACTAATACATCAACAGATAGAGCTTCTATTCAGAAGGAGATGGATCAGCTTACATCAGAGATTGATAGAATCCGTTCAACAACTCAGTTCAATTCAATGAACTTACTTGATGGTACATTTACAGGTATGAAGTTGCAGGTAGGTGCATTATCAGGACAGAGTATTGTAATTTCTATTGATAATATGAATGCATCTTCACTTAAGATTAGCGGACTTAAGGTTAGCTCATTTTCATCAGCAGGAAAAGCAATGACAGCTATTCAGAAGGCTATTAATTCAGTATCTGTTCAGAGATCTAAGCTTGGTGCTATTCAGAACAGACTTGAGCATACAATTAACAACCTTAACACAACAAGTGAGAATACATCAGCAGCTGAATCACGTATCCGTGACGTGGATATGGCTACAGAGATGGTTGAATACAGCAAGAATAACATTCTTGCACAGGCTGGACAGTCTATGCTTGCACAGGCTAATCAGGCTACACAGGGTGTTCTTTCACTTCTTCAGTAATATTAAAAGAATATATATTAATACAAGGACTGTCATTATATCTGGCAGTCCTTTTTTATAATGAGGTTTCGATGAAGGTATTATATTGCAGCTGGTATGAGAATTCCAAGAAGGATATGGTTAAAGCACTTGATATATTAGCAGATGAAGTGTTTGTTATAGAGCATAGCGTTAAGGAGTATATTGGGGATAACAAAGAAGTTGAATATGAAGTTATAGACATATTATCTAATGGAATAGATGTTGTTATATCGTTTGATTTTCTTCCTATGTTATCAGATATATGCAGTAATTATGGAATAACGTATATTTCGTGGATATATGACTGGCCTAATTATACGTTATATTCCAAGGCAATATATAATAAATGTAATGAAATATATTTGTTTGAGAGAGATGGGATTAAATTATTATCAAAATATGGTATGGGTAATATACAGTATGCAAGTCTTGCAGTTGATACAGACAGGCTTGACAGGCAATTAGGAAAAGATATTGATAATACAAGCTATGAGTATGATATAAGCTTTGTGGGAAATATGAATCCTGACCTGAAAAGTGTATTGATGAACAAAGATGTACCTTCATATTATGAAGGCTACATTAATGGACTTGCTAATGCACAGCAAAAAATATATGGATACAATATAATTAATGATATTGTGGATAGTGAGTTCGTAGATAAATATTTATATGCAGCGTGTGCTGATATGGATAATATTGCTGTGCCACACGAACATGTGCTGTCTTCCCAGATTAATAAATATGTGACAGGAGTTGAGAGGGTCAATTTATTAAGAAAGATAGCTGATAAATATATGGTGGATATATTTACAGGAAGCAGGGATTTAGATATTGCTAATGCTGATATTCATAGTGGTGTAGATTATTATAGTGAAATGCCAGTAATATTCAGAAGGTCCAGAATTAATTTAAATATAACCCTTCGCTCAATTACTACAGGTATTCCGCTCAGAGTATATGATATATTAGGCGCAGGAGGATTCTGTCTTACTAATTATCAGGAAGATATTGAACAGTTATTTAAAAATGGTGAAGAACTGGTTATGTTTACTGATGAGAATGATATGCTTAATAAGATAGATTATTATATGTGCCACGAAAAAGAAAGGATGGAAATAGCTGTTAATGGTCATAGAGCTGTTAAAAAGTTTGATTACATTTATGTATTGAAGCATATATTAGGTGTTGATTAGTATTGGAGGGATAATATTGGATATATCAGTATGTATAATTACTAAGAATGAAGCAGACAAGCTGGAAAAGTGTCTGCTTTCATTAAAAAAACATAATTTAGAAATAGTTGTAGTTGATACTGGTTCAACAGATAATACATCTGTAATTATTGATAAATATGCAGATATAAGTGGCAGCTATAAGTGGTGTGATGATTTTTCAAAGGTGAGAAATTATTCAATCAGCCTTGCAGGTAATGACTGGATTCTCGTACTTGATAGCGATGAATGGATTGAAAAGATGAATATAGACGAAGTAGCTGCTATCATAAGCAATCAATCAGTGAATTGTACGGGGAAGATAGAACTGATTAATAATATTAATTATGATAATGAATTGACCAGGGGTGTAGAGAGAATAACACGCCTGTTTAACAGAAAGCAGTGTCATTATGAGGGAAGAATCCACGAGCAGGTTGTAAGTATTGATAAAAATATAGTTACAGCCGTAGATGTTCCGATAACAGTTGGACATTCAGGATATATGGGCAGTGCTGATAATAAGAAGAAAAAGGCAGAGCGTAATATAAGGCTGCTAGAGCTTGAATTAAAAGAAAATGGTCCGGATGCGTATATATATTACCAGTTGGGTAAGAGCTATTATATGCAGGGGGATTATAAAAATGCATCTGTGAATTTTGAAGAAGGATTATCCTTTGATTTGGATCCAAAGCTTGAGTATGTTCAGGATATGGTTGAAACATATGGATATTCACTGCTTAATGAGAAGAGAATTCCTGAAATGATGTTTCTTCAGAATATATATAGTGAGTTTGCGGTAAGTGCAGATTATGTATTTTTAATGGGACTTGCATATATGAACAATGGATTGTTTGATAAGGCGATAGAGGAATTTAATAAGGCTAAGTCATATAAATTATGTAAGATTGATGGTTGTAACAGTTATAAAGCTGATTATAATATTGGCGTTATATATGAGTGTCTTGGCGATACAGCAAAGGCGGTATTAAGTTATAAGAAATGTCAAAGTTATGAACCGGCATTAAAAGGATTAAAAAGGCTTGGCTGTAATTAGCCAAGCTGTGAAATAATCTTATCAATATCAGATAATAAATGTAAATCCTGTTTATCAATCTTATTATTAATGAATTTATTGGATTGTACAGGAAGTTTAATATATTTATTAATATAAGTCCTAATATCAGTAATTCTGTTCTTTAGTATGTATGCAGGAACTGAATTGCTGGAATTAAGACAACAGTTAAGGGCTAAGGAACATAGATTATATATTCCGTATTCAACAGCATATTGAATATCTGTATAATCAGGCAGAACAGATAACTGGCTGTAAGCTGCTTCAATAGCACTGATGACGTTATTGTAATAGTTGTTGTAGTCAATGTGCTTAGAGATTGAAGCTGCACTATTCTTATAGCAATAAAGGATTTCTTTAACATTGCCTATGCTGGAAGCTGTAGCGAATAAATACATAAGTGTTTCAAAATCTTCAAGAATACAGTGTTCCCTGAATTGAAGTCCTATGTGGTCAAGAAAAGATTTCTTAATAAGCTTTGACCAGAAATATCCACCACTTGCGATTAATTCACTTCTTTTATAGCTATTGAGTTCGCCGGTTAATTCATCAGAAGCGTGGACAATGGCTGAATCTTTAGCTTCGTTATAATATCCACAATCAACAATATCATAATTGCCTGATATTGCTTTAGCATACATTTTCTCAAACATATCAGGAACTGCGATATCATCACTATCCATAAAACCAATATAATCGCCGGAAGCATATGATAAACCAATGTTTCTTGCACCACCTGCACCGTGGTTCTCATTAAGATTAATTAAAAGAACTTTATCAGAAAATTGTGCCTCGCAATCAGCAAGTATTTTCAGTGAATTGTCGGTTGAGTAATCATTTACAAGGATTAACTCAATATCCGTAAGAGTCTGGTTGACAAGACTGCTTAAGCTGTCAATAAGAGTCATTTCAGAATTGTAAACTGGCATAATAACTGATACTTTTGGCATATTAAACTTTATCCTCCATGATATATGTGATAAAATTATTATAACATATACTTAATGATAAATGGAGATGAGTGTGGAAATAAATTTCCGTATGTGGTTTTGTGTCTGCACATATATGTAAAAATAGTTAAGAATAAAATGTGCGTAGAAATTAAGAGTGGTATGAGCATAATTAGCGACAAGATGGATGGTGCCTTGCTGGGTGTAAGGAATATTAACCATAAATATATTGTAGCAGAAATGAGGAAATATGAAAAAAGTAAGCGTGATTATTCCGTGCTATAATGCCGTAAAGTGGCTGCCTAAGTGCTTTATGTCACTTGTAGGACAGAGCATTGGAATCGATAATCTGGAATTGATATTTGTTAATGATGCCTCCACGGACGATGGACAGACGTGGAATATGCTTAATGAAATAGAAAAGGCATATCCAGAATCTATAATAATAATAGACCTTCCTCATAATAGAAGACAGGGCGGTGCAAGAAATGAAGGGTTAAAGTATGCTTCCGGTGAATATATAGCATTTGTTGATGCAGATGACTGGGTGGAAGCGGAATTATTTGAAAAGACATATTCCAGGGCGAAAGAGAAAGATGCTGATATAGTACAGTTTAATTATAATTATTATTTTGAAAATGTTGGCATTATTCCTAATAAGAATGAAATGACAGATGAGTATTTTGAAATAAAGTCATCAGACGATAGAAAAAAGATGCTTGTTATGGAAAAATTCACATATGGATGCTGGAATAAGCTGTATAAAAGGTCAACGGTTATTGATGCCAATACAGCATTTGCAGAAAATGTTATATACGAAGAACCATTATTTGTGTATCCATTACTCTTTTATGCTAATAAATTGTTGAAAATGGCCGATAAATTATATATATATAGACAGAACAATAACGGAACTATGCGGAATGATATGAAGGAGAAAGAAACTTTATTTCAGCATAGCCAGGTTCAGTTAATGGTCTGGGAGTTTATGAAGAATACTTCATATTTTAATGAATATTATGAGGAGATTAAGCTATATTTTCTTCATACATATTTATATGAAATTCTTGATTTTGCAAAGCAGAGAGAAATAACAATAGATTATGAGCGGTATGTTCCACTTGCTAAGAAAGCATTAAGCGAGGTTAAAGATATAACGAAGTCGCCATATAGTGCAATACTTGTTAAACAGATGGCATTATATAAGCTGATTGAGAGAGGACTTACCAGACAGCAGTATATTGGATATATTGATAAGATTTAAGAGGTAGCAAGGATGCTGGAGTTGGACGATAATTATTTCAAGGAAGAAGAAAGATGTGGGTTTAAGATTTCATCTATGATGAAGCGTGCGTGGGTTGTAGAGATGGAACTTGCCTGTGAATTATTGGATATATGTAATCAGTATGGACTTAGAATATATGCATCCTGGGGAACTCTTTTAGGAGCTGTAAGACATAAAGGTTTTATTCCATGGGATGATGATATGGACTTTGATATGCCAAGAGAAGACTATATGAAGTTGCTGGATATATTTAAGAATAAGGATATTTATACTGATTTCTATGTAAGCAGTCTATATACAGAGGGAACACATTGTCAGCCAAGTGCTGCCGTTATGAATTATAATAAAGTTCCTCTGCCTCTGGAAATTCAAAATAAATTCTACAATTTTCCATATGTTGCAGGAATAGATATTAATCCAATGGATTATGTCCCAAGAGATAAAGAGTTTGCTGAAACACAGTTGCTTATTTATGGAATTATATATGACGTTGCACAAAGATATGAAGAACTGCGAGAAAATGGTGAATTAGAGTCGAGGTTAGTTAAGATAGAAGATATATGTAAAACTAAATTTATAAGAGATAATACATTAAAACATCAGTTATGGAGAATGTCAGATAATATTGCAATGTTATCAAATAGAGAAGAGTCAGATTACTTATGTGAAATGGGTCGAAGAATTCGTGGGCAGATGAATTATATTATGCCTCTTGAATGGTTTGATGAAACAGAATGGGTTCCATTCGAGTATATCAAAGTCCCAGTACCTAAAGGATATGATGGAATACTGAAACTTAATTATGGTGAAGAATATATGAAACCAAGAAGAACGGGAGCGGCACATAGTTACCCATTTTATAAGAAACAGCTGGAATATCTGGAACGGCATAAATATAAGCTGTAAATTGTTGTGGGAATACATTTAGTTAATCTGAATGGATAATCATGGAGGATTATAGATGAAGAAAGTTATTACATATGGAACATTTGATTTGTTTCATGAAGGACATTATAAGTTACTTGAAAGAGCTAAGGCATTAGGAGATTATCTTATAGTAGGTGTCACAACAGAACATTTTGATGAGTGGCGTGGGAAGATAAATGTAATAGATCCTATTATGAAGAGAATAGAAAATGTCCAAAAGACAGGCTTTGCAGATATGATTATAGTTGAGGATCACGATGGTCAGAAGATAGAGGATATTCAGAAATATGGTGTAGATATATTTACTGTGGGTTCTGACTGGATAGGAACATTTGATTATTTAAAAGCATTCTGTGATGTTGTTTATTTGGACAGGACACCTAATATATCTTCAACTATGCTTAGAGGAAGTAATTACAAAATTACTAAAATGGGTATAGTAGGAACAGGGCGTATTGCAGAAAGATTTGTTGCAGAAGCAAGATATGCAAGTGGGCTTATTGTTACAAGTGCCTATAATCCGGATATAGAGAGCGTGAATAAATTCAAGAAAAAATGTTCTGAATATGAGATTGCAATTGAAACAGAACAGTATGATAGATTTCTGGAAAATGTAGATGCTGTATATATAGCATCTACACACGAGACTCATTATGACTATGTAAAGAAAGCGTTACTTGCACATAAACATGTTCTATGTGAAAAACCGTTAGCGTTTACCAGGAAAGACAGTGAAGAATTATATGATATTGCTTCTAATAATAATATTGTACTTATGGAAGCTATAAAGGCGGCATATTGTCCAGGATTCCAGCAGCTGCTTAATGTTGTTCAAAGTGGGAAAATAGGAAAAATATGTGATGTAGAGGCTTGCTTTTCAAGAATTGCATCTGTTAATTCAAGAGAAAGGACAGATGAAAAGTATGGAGGAGCATTTCTTGAATATGGCGGTAATGCACTTATGCCTATAATAAAAATATTGGGTAAAGATTACAAGTCAGTGTCTTTTGACAGTATTAATAATGAATTGGGTACAGATGATTATACAAAAATTCAAATAAGATATGAAAATGCTATGGCAACTGCAAAGGTTGGTATGGCAGTTAAATCAGAAGGACAGCTGATAGTTGCAGGAACAAAAGGCTATGTTATAGCACAGTCGCCTTGGTGGCTTACAGAGAAATTCGATGTAAGGTATGAGGATGAAACAATAATAGATCACTATGAACCCCAATTTGTAGGTGATGGACTTAGATATGAAATAAGTGAATTTGTTGCTAAGACAAGAGGAAATGGAGAAAAGTCATACAAGCTTACAGCAGGTGAATCTATTGCAATAACAGCAATAGTTGAAGAATTTGTTAAGAAAAAGAATATTATTTAAAGGCGGAAAAGTAAATGTATTATGTGAACCCCAATTTAGTTAATTTACATAGAATAGTTTATCAGAATAACAGAAAACAGTATTTAAGATTAGACTTAAATGAAAATCCAGGAGGGCTTCCACAGGAATTTATAGATGAAGTGTTAAACGATATAACACCTAAGTTTGTATCACAATATCCTGAGACATTAGAGTTTGAGACCTGCTTAGCTAAATTTTTAAATGTAAATAATGATAATTTATGCCTTGTTAATGGTTCATCAGAAGGAATAAGGCACATTATTGAAGCATTTTCTGCACCAGGAGGAAAAATAGTTGGTGTAGTTCCATCTTACGCTATGTATCAGGTATATGCACAGATGTATGGAAGAGAATTCATACAGGTTAAATATAATGATGATTTAACTATATCGGCAGATACAATAATAGATGCACTTAGCGAAGATGTTGATTTATTAGTGCTTTTAAACCCTAACAACCCGGTAGGAAATGCCTATAGTAATGAAGAGTTTGAAAAGATACTTGAAGCAGCTAATAAATACGAAATTACTATTTTAGTTGATGAAGCATATATGTATTTTTATGATAATTCTTTTATTCAATATGCAGTTAATAATCCACATATATTATTGACAAGAACATTTTCAAAGTTGTTTTCGCTTGGAAGCTTAAGACTTGGATATGTTGTGGGGCAGCCACAGGAAGTAAAGATGATTGCGAATCTTTGCACACCTCATAATACTAATGCATTTGCGATGAAATTTGCTCAGGCAATAATAGAAAAAGATGGAATGTTAGATGACCTGATTGAAAAACAGCTAACAGGAAAGAAATATATAATTGAACAGTTAGAGACTAATGGATATAAAGTTAATGCAAAAGAAGGCAATTTTATATTTATAAAACCAAGAAAAGTAGATGCTGATGAAATAGTGGATCAAATGAAAAATGAAAAGAAGATATTAATAAAATCTTATTCAGGTATAGGCTCCTTTGGAAAATGCTTAAGAGTTACTACGGGCGAAAGACAGTATATGGAACAGTTCCTTGAGGCGTTATTAGACATAGACAAATAAGATTGTTAATAAACAAAGTTTAGATATTTAATGAGAAAATATAGTTAAGGAACAATATTATGTCTGAAATTGTGTTAGATAAGTCATTTTATAATGCTGAGGAACGATGTGGATATTATGTATCTGAAAAAATGAAACATATATGGGCGGTAGGTCTTGACCTGTGGTACAAGTTTGATTCAGTCTGTAAAAAATATAATCTTAAGTATTATGCAGCATATGGAACATTACTTGGGGCTGTAAGACATAAAGGATTTATACCTTGGGATGATGATATTGATTTATGTATGATGCGTGATGATTATGAAAAATTAAAATTAGTTGCAAAAGATGAGTTTAAAGAGCCTTATTATTTTCAGGACTGGTATAATTCCTGTGGCAGAACATGGTGCTTTTCAAAGCTTAGAAACAGCAATACAACAGCTATAGAATTTCCAGATAAGGGTAAAGAGTTTAATCAGGGCATATTTATAGATATTAATGCAATGGATGAGTTCGATGATGGAGTTAATACGGACAAAGTATTTAAGAAAGTTCAAAGAGAATTATTTGATTGTATAAACAACCCTATAAAAATGCTAAAAGGAGTGCTTGCAGGAGAAAAATATACAATGGATACAGATATGGTTGTTCAATTGTCAAATGATTATATAAGTGCAGAGCATATATTTGAAAAATTAACATTAGACAATTGGGGACAATCAGATATTATTGGCTATTATGTAGATGAAGTGCGAGGTAATGATAGATTTTTTTTTAAGGCGGCATTTGATAAAACAATATATATGGATTTTGAGGGCTTTAAAATGCCAGTACCAGCAGGGTATGATGAGGTGTTAAAGAAATGGTATGGAGATTATATGCAGCCAAAACAAGGTGGCGGTTGTCATAAAGGAGCATTGATAGATCCATTTAAACCTTATACGGATTATTTGAAGGAGGAACAATAGGTGAGATATGTTTAACCGGACTCAAAAAGACATTTTACAGTTGTTAAGTACGCTGCTTAGCTTGCAAAAAAGTATGATAAATATCAAGACTAAAGAGGAATTGAATGAATGTTTTATCAGATGTCAGGAAGTAGCTATTGGTGTTGGAAATGAAATTGAAAAGAACGATCCAGAATTAAAATATATTGTTAGTGAATTAGAGCAATACTGTGAAAACATATACAATATTTCACAAACAGATAGTTATTCGGAAAAGGAAGAATATTTTAAACAGATAAATGATGATGTAAATTGTGTAATCGCACAAATTAAAAATGTTAAGGTTAAATATAGAGTGGTGTTTTTTCCATATAAAGCCGATATGTGGGATAGTCTTGAAAGTATATGGATTGAATTCGCAAAAGACGACAGATTTGATTGCAAGGTTGTTGTGATACCATATTTTGATGCAAACAGACAGACTGGAAAGTGGGAAGCTTGTTATGATGCATATAGGTTTCCTCAGAATGTGCCTATAGTACCTTTTGAGGAATACAATCTGGAAGAAATGCAGCCTGATTTGGCATTTATACATAACCCGTTTGATAAATATAATCTGGTTACATCGGTTCATCCTGATTATTATACAGCAGAATTAAAAAAGTACATTAAACATTTAGTATATGTTCCTTACTATGTTAATTCTGGATTTATATCAGACCAATATAAAAATCTGCCAGCGTTATTAAGGTGTGACAGCATAATTGTACAATCAAAATCAGCAAAAAAATCATGTGAGAAAGAAAGATATTTTGATAAGGTTATAGCTTTAGGTTCACCTAAATTCGATAAATTAATTAATAGTAAAGATAAAGTCAGCGTGCCAGAAGAATGGATTCAAAAATCAGCAGATAAGAAAAAGATTATGTTGAACACAACTATAAGTGATTTGTTAGGATTTGAGGGCAATGATAAGTCTTTGATTAATAAATTAAGAAATTTATTTGATATAGTTTCACAAAGAAAGGATGTTGTTATTATATGGCGTCCACATCCATTGCTGGAAGCAACAATTAAATCACTAAGAGTAGAGTTGATAGAAGATTATAATGCATTAATAAATGAATTTATCAGTGGCGATTATGGAATATATGACAAAACAGGAGATGTATCCAATACGATAATATATTCAGATGCATATATAGGTTCTGATTACAGCTCAGTTATCAATATGTTTGAGGTATTAGGGAAACCTATTTATTTGTTAAATAGTAATGTTATATATGATAATTCAAAAGGCAGTTTACCAGCAGATAAGGCATTTAGTAAGCCATCTGTATATGCGTATTTTGCAGCCAGAGAGTCAGAAGAATATGCAATTAATAATTTTTTGGATGATCTTGTAAATGATAATTTAGAAAATGTAACAGAGAAAGAAATTGTTGAGAGCAGGAACTTGGCAGAAAATTTAGATGGCACTTGTGGAGAGAAGATTTATAGATATTTTTCTGAAAAGCTCATTAAGGAGGAAATTTAGAATGGCAGTATTTCCAGATAGTTATTTTGAAACTGAAATTCGAGAAGGATTTGAAGTCCAGTCAATGATGAAGCGTGCGTGGGCAGGTCAAATAGAAGTTATGGAAGAGATACGCAAGGTTTGTGAAAGACATAATATAAAGTGGTTTGCAGATTATGGGACATTATTAGGGGCGGTAAGACATAAGGGATTCATACCTTGGGATGATGATATTGATATCGGAATGAAAAGGGATGATTTACAGAAATTTATTAAATATGGAAAAGATGAACTGCCAGATGAATATAAGATTCTGTGTATGGATTTAGAACCAGAATATGATTCATTAATCGTAAGGGTTGTTAATTCAACTTCGATATCTAATGATGAGGTCAGAATGAAAAAATATCATGGTTGTCCATATGTATTAGGAATTGATATATTTCCACTCGATTACTTGTCAAGGAATAAGGATGAAAGGGAACTCCATATAGAGATAGTCAATATTATATTAGGTGCTATTGATAATGTTACATCTCCAGATATTTCTAAAGAAGATGTAGATGATTATATAAGACAGGTAGAGCAGCTAACAGGTACTACAATAGATAGAACAATTACTCTTAAAATAGCATTACTTAGATTAGCGGAGAAATTATGCAGTATATATGGTTCGGAAGATGCAGATGAAGTTGCTGGAATATGGAGATTAATCTGGCAGAAGAATTTTCATTTTCCTAAGGAATGGTTTGATGATTTGATTGAAATTCCGTTTGAAACAGTAACAGTGCCAGTACCTAGGGAATATGATAAAATTTTAAGAATTAAATTCGGAGATAATTATATGACTCCAATTAAGGAGATTACTCATAATTATCCATTTTATAAAGAACAGGATAAAATAATACAAGAAATGCGTGGTAATTAAAGTTTACACAGATTAGAAAGAGGTAATTTATAATGAATACAATTGTAAAGTTATCAGATGAACAGCATAGAAATCTACAGTTAAATGAGCTTGAGTTAATTGTTGAAGTAGATAGAATATGTAGAAAATATAATATAAATTATTCTCTTGATGGAGGAACACTGTTAGGAGCGGTAAGACATAAAGGATTCGTTCCGTGGGATGAAGATGCAGATGTTATATTTACAAGACATGAATACGCTAAATTTTACAGAGCTTGTAAAAAAGAATTAAAAAAGAATGAATTCTTTTTACAGGAATATAGGACAGATCCATATTATAGATGGGGCTATGCCAAATTAAGACGTAAAGATACTGAATATGTAAGAAGTGGGCAGGAGCATTTAAAATATAAAACAGGAATATGCATAGATGTATTTGTTGTGGATAATGTACCTGATAATAAAATAGCTAGGAGTCTATTTTATACATACAATGTGTTGCTTAGAAAAATATTATATTCAGAAATAGGTAAGGATAAGGAAAATAATATATTACTTAGAAGTACATATAATCTTTTGCACAGAGTTCCTAGAAATGTAGTATTTAAGATGAGAAATGCAGTCGCATATAAGTGCAATAAGAAAGATACAGAACTTGTAAGTCATTTACTTTATCCATATCCTAAAAAGGATTGTAAATATGGAATGCCAGCAGAATGTTTTTCAGAATATATAGAGTTGGAATTTGAAGGTATGAGGTTTAAAGCAATAAAAGATTATGATAGATATCTTACATTATTATATGCTGATTATATGACACCGCCGCCTGAAAAAGATCGTAATAGTCTAAATGTTGCTGCATCAAAAATAATAACTAAAGAAATTACATTACGGGAAATACAGGATAGATATAAAAAAGAAAATATATAACAAAAGGGGGTGATAATATGGCAAATATTGCATTAATAATAGCAGGTGGTTCGGGTGTACGTATGCATCAGGACATACCTAAGCAGTTTCTTACAGTAAATGAAAAGCCAGTTATAGTATATACATTGGAAGCATTTCAAAAGCATGCAGATATAGACAGCATAGCTGTTGTATGCCTTGAAGGATGGGAGCAGGTACTGCGGGCATATGCTAACCAGTTTAATATATCCAAATTGAAATATATTGTTAAAGGTGGAAAAAATGGACAAAGTTCAATAAGAAATGGTGTATATGAGCTTGCAGAACATTTTGATAAAGATGACATAGTTCTTATTCATGATGCAATAAGACCTATGGTATCACAGGAGATTATATCTGATTGTATAGTTAAAACAAAGCAATATGGGTGTGCTATTGCAACAATACCATGTGCAGAGGCTATGTTAAGTACTGAGGATGGTAAGATGTCATCAGGAAGTTATCCGAGAGATAATCTTAAGAGAACTCAGACGCCACAGGGATTTTATCTTGGAGATATATGTAGCTTACATAAGAAAGCACTTGAAGCAGGAATAACCAATTCAATAGCTTCATGTACGCTCAAGATAGAAATGGGTGAACAAGTTTATTTTTCAGCAGGTTCAGAGAAAAATATAAAGCTGACTACAGTAGATGATATAGATATATTTAAGGCACTGTTATTGGCTAAGAGATCAGACTGGTTAAAGGAATAACATATGAATATATACAGTAAAGCTGCTTATATGCAAGATATAAAAAATACCATAGACATGACAGTAGCAATAGAAAAATTAAAAAATAAAAAAATATTGGTTACAGGTTCTACAGGGACAATAGGTTCATATATAGTTGATACATTACTGACATATAGCAAAATGTGTGATGGCAATATATGTGTATATGCAGCATGTAGGAACAAAGATAGATATTTAGAAAGATTCAGAGAATGTCCATATGAAATGCATTATCTGGAATATGATATGTTAAAAGATATAGAGTTTGATATGGATTTTGATTATATAATACACGTTGCAGGGAATGCTTATCCAACAGCATTTACAAATAATCCGGTAGAGACAATAGTTGGCAATGTTAATAGTACTTATAACATATTAGAGTATGCAAGACAGCATAGCGTTAGAAGGGTATTATACATTTCGTCTGGTGAAGTGTATGGGAATATAGCTGCTGATATAAAAGGAGTTAAAGAAGATCAGCTTGGAGATGTAGATGTTCTTATGCCAAGAGCATGTTATCCATTGAGCAAGAGAGCAACAGAGAATCTTTGTGTATCTTATAATAAAGAATACGGAACTGATGTAGTTATAGTAAGACCTTGCCATACATATGGACCAACAATTACTAGAAATGATAATAGGGCTAATGCACAATTTATAAGAAATGCTGTGGAAGGTAATGATATAGTATTAAAAAGTTCGGGTGAGCAGGTACGCTCATATTGTTATGTCGCAGATTGTGCAGCTGGAATACTAACAGTGTTGATTAATGGTAAGACAGCAGAGGCATATAATTGTGCTAATCCTGATAGTGTGCTTACTATAGCAGATTTTGCAAGAACTATAGCCAGGATAGCTGGCACAAAGATTGTTATGGTAAATCCAACTAATCAGGATATTGCTAATAGAAGTCCAATAAGAAATCAGATATTAGATTCGGCAAAACTTTTTGAGTTGGGGTGGAAGCCGACGTATAAGATAGAAAAGGGAATTGGTAGTGTGTTTAATATATTAAAATAGATTGTAAATAACGTGTGTGAGGTTATAAATATATGGAACAGAGCAACGTATTGGTATCGGTTATAGTGCCTGTATACAATGTTGAAAAGTATATTGATAAATGTATTGAGAGTATTATTAATCAGACGTATGAACATCTTCAGATAATTCTTGTCGATGATGGTTCTACAGATAAATCAGGAGAAATATGCGATAGATATGCAGAAAAAGATGGAAGAGTAGAGGTTATACATAAAGAGAATAAAGGATTAGTCAGTGCGAGAAAGGCAGGAGTTATTCGAGCAAAAGGCACATATACAGTAAATGTAGATGGTGATGATTGGATAGATAGTGATGCAATAATAAAATATGTAAGCATATTTATTAAGTATAATCCGGATATAATAATGGCAACATCACATTATAATGATTATGAAACGAGTCAGGATGTTATAAGAAAATATCATCAAGAAGGATTGATAAGCTATAAAAAGTATGAAAGAGATATTTTTCCTTATTTTTTGGAAGATAGCGATAATGGAAGAATATTAGGATATTCGTTGTGTTATAACATTTTTAAAACGGAACTATTAAAAAAATGCCAGTTGCAGGTAGATGATAATATATGCTGTGGTGAGGATGGAGCTTGTTTTTTAAGATGTATTGCTAAAAGTGAGAGCGTATATGTAACCAATGAATGCAAATATCACTATCTTCAAAGAATTGATAGTACATCTCATAAAATAAGAAAGAATGCAGAGAATGAATTAAAGTTACTTTATATTAATTTAGTGGAAGGATTACGAGGGGAAAGGTATGAAGAAGCTTTAAAGGAAAAAGCAGTAAGATTGGTTCACCATAGTATTATATATTCCAATCTTAATATATATTGGAAAAATAATTGTGATATATTATTTCCATTTGTAAATGTGAAGAGTAACAGTAGTATAGTTTTGTATGGCGCTGGAAGTGTTGGACAACAAATGTGGCAGGCATTATCACAGGGAAGCTATAATTATAAAGTTGTAGGTTGGGTTGATCAAAAGTGGGAATACTATATTTCTAAAGGTTATCCAGTAAGTGAAGTAAGAAGTATTATGGGTATGAGATTTGACTATATAATAATTACTGTTATTGATAAAAAAATATCAAATATAATTAAAAAAATTTAATAGAATTAGGAATACCTGAAAATAAGATAGAAACAATGGATTCACAAGTATTAGATGAAAAGAATATACCATTTAGAAAGGAGATAGTATGCCTGAAATAAGTGTAGTTTTACCAGTTTATAACGGAGAAAAATATTTAAAGGAAGCTGTTGATAGCATTCGTAACCAGACATTTAAGGATTGGGAATTAATAATAGTTGATGATTGTTCTATAGACAATACTTTAAAATTAGCACAGGAATATCAAAATATAGATGACAGAATAAAAGTTTATCATAATAAAAAAAATAAAAAATTGCCGGGTTCTTTAAATGAAGGGTTTAAGTTTGCTCAAGGAAATTATTTGACATGGACATCTGATGACAATATATATGAAGAAAATGCTTTTGAGATTATGTATAATTTCATGATAAATAATGATTGTGGATTGGTATATTGTGATATGTCAATTATTGATGAAAATAATAATGTTATAGGATACCATAGAAAAGAAAAGGCTTCATTGTATTTTAACAACTGTATAGGAGCGTGTTTTCTATATAAAAAGGATATTATAAAAAAAGTTGGAGAATACAATGAAAATTTATTTTTGGTTGAGGATTACGAATATTGGTTACGAATAAGTGAAAAATATGACATTGATCGAATACCACGTATATTGTACAAATATAGAACGCATTCTAAAAGTTTAACAAGTACAAGATTAAAAGATATAAAAAAATATTATATAAAATGAGAATTGAAAATTTAGATTTTATATTGTCAAGGATTGAATATACATATAAAATTAAATTGTTTGTTGAAATGTTTTTGTATAAAAAAGATAATGGATTAATTGAAAAATTTTGGAAAGATGGCAAAATGCCAGATGAGGTAAAATGGATTATGAATGAATACAAGATAGATGAAAGTAAGAAATATATTATATTTGGTGCTGGTGAATATGGAAGAAAAGCAGCAGAAATGGTAGGAAATGAAAATGTGCAGGCATTTATAGACAATAATAGTGAAAAAGTTGGAACTTTTGTTGATGGTATAGAAATACAATCTTTTGATTATTTGAAAAGCAATTATCAAAATTATAATGTCATTCTAGGTGTTGGTGGAAATGTTGTGTGTGATATTGCTAATCAATTAGTAAATGCAGGTATTGATAATTTTATAACATATTTACAAATGATTGATTATTCTAGTCCTTGTATAATTAGTGCGGAAAATGATATAGATATTAGTAAGAAAACTGTAATATTTGGTAGTGGAGAATTTGGAGAAAAAGCATTAGATTATATAGGGAAAGAAAATGTATTTTGTTTTATAGATAATAATGCTGAAAAGGTGGGAACATATTTAAATGAGAAAAAAATTGAATCCTTTGATTATTTGAAAGAAAATTTTCATAAGTATAATATTGTTATTGCCGTAAGTGGTAGATATATAGAAGCAATAAGTAATCAATTAAGAGAAAATGGTATATACAATTATACAACTTATTTGAAAATGGTAAATAATAAAAAAAATGTCAAAAAAGATGGTAAATATATAGATTGGATAGCTAGTGTTAAAAGAGCAGAGAACTGGATAATAAATAATACGATAAAAAATCAGGGAATATGTAATCCTGTATATAATAATTTATCATATCCTGAGGTTTCAGGATATTATATACCTACATTAATTAGGTGGGGGTATAGAAATCTTGCAAAGCAATATGCAGATTGGTTATTAAGTATACAAAATTTAGATGGTTCATGGAATGATACAGAGGGAGATAAACCATATATATTTGATACAGCACAAATAATAAAAGGTCTTATAGCTCAACGAAATATATCATATGGGAATACTAAGAAACTAGATTTGGCTATTATAAAAGGATGTGAATGGATTATATCCAATATGAATGAAGAGGGACGTTTGGTAGCCCCAGACCAATCAATATGGGGAGACGAAAAAATATGTTCTGAATTGATTCATATATATTGTATTAGTCCATTATTAGAAGCTGGTAAAATTTATAATCGTAAAGATATATTGAATGCAGCAAAAAAAATGATTAATTATTATGTTACATATAAAAGAGAAGAAATTCTTGATTTTTCTTTATTATCACATTTTTATGCGTATGTTATGGAAGGTTTATGTGATGTTGGAGAATATGAATTGGCAAAACAGGCAATGAAAAAAATTGAATTACTTCAATCAGATGATGGAGCAGTACCTGGGTATAAAAATGTAAAATGGGTGTGTTCGACAGGTTTATTTCAATTAGCTATAGTATGGTATAAATTAGGAAATATTGAAAAAGGAAATAGAGCATTAGAATATGCCACTAAATTGCAAAATAAAAGTGGAGGATGGTATGGAAGCTATGGAGATTATGAAAAGATGGATGGAAGAAATAAAGAGTATTTTCCAACATATTTTCCAATAAGTGAAATTAGTTGGGCTGTAAAGTATTTTCTAGATGCTATTTATTATAAAAATGTAGCTGAGTTTAATAATATTTCATCGATTTTTGATACGCATATTAATTTAAAAGATGGAAGATATGAAAAAATAGAAGAAGTTATTAAAAATTCAAATGCTAAAGTAGTATGCGATGTCGGTTGCGGTACAGGTAGATATATTAATGAACTTGTTGAAAAAAATATAGTAGATCAAGGATATGCAGTTGATATATCAGATAAAGTCATGCTTAATGTGAATGAGACAGTTGAAAAAAAGCAAGGAACTCTTACATATATACCATATGAGGATGAAAAATTTGATGTTACTTATGCAGTAGAATCACTCGAACACGCAATTTTAATAGAAAATGCTATAAAAGAGATGGTGAGAGTAACAAAGAAAGGAGGAAAAGTTATAATTATTGATAAACCTATATCTGCAATCGGAATGTTGGAAATTGATGATATGGAACAATGGATTAGTGATGATAGTGTTAGAAAAGTAGCAAAAGAATTATATTGTAAATTGGATATTGTGGAAAATATTCAGTATGAAGATGACAGACAAGATGGATTATTTAGAGCTTGGATTTTGAGTAAATAGAAAGCAGAGGTTTTAATATGGAAAAAAGAGAAATTATAGATTTATTAGCAAAATTTGTACCTAGGACAACATTATTTTTTGATGTTATAGCAGCAGAACACTGTAATCTCAATTGTAAAGGGTGTGGAAGTATGGCACCACTTGCAGAAAAAAAGTTTTTAAATTTGGAAATATATGAAAATGATTTAAAAAGATTATCAGAATTATCGGGAGGGATAATGCACCATATAAATATTTTAGGTGGTGAACCATTATTACATCCTGAAATTAAAAAGATTATAATTCTGACTAGGCATTATTTTAATTATGGTAATATATATTTAGTCACAAATGGAATTTTATTGCCTCAAATGGATGACGAATTTTGGGTAATATGTAAGGAAAATAATGTTATAGTTGCACCAACAAAATACCCTATCAAAGTGGATTATGATGCAATGGAGAAAAAAGCAGATGAATTTCAGGTGAAGTATAAATATTATGGAAATGTTGATAAATATGGATGGGATCATACAATAATTGATATTGATGGAAATAGAAATGAGCATACAAGTTTTATGTGGTGTGATAATGCAAATATGTGTCCAACACTAATGGAAGGAAAAATTTTTCCGTGTCCAAAGCCTAGAAATTGTGAAACATTCAATAAAGCATTTGATACAAATTTATGTTTAATGGATTCGGATTATATAGATATATATAAGATTGATTCGTTAAAAGAAATATATGATTTTTTAGCAAAACCTATTCCTTTTTGTAGATATTGTAATATGTTTGCTAAGAAAAAAACAAATTGGGGAATATCAAAAAAGGAAATAACAGAATGGACTTAAAGGAGAACGATATGAAGATAGTTTCATTATTAACAGGTAGGGGGAATAATTCTTTAAAAGATAAAAATGTATTAGATGTATTAGGATATCCAGTACTTCATTATCCAGCAACTGCAGTGCGTAATTCAAAATATATTCAAAAAAATTATTGCAGTAGTGATGATGAGAAAATCTTAAATGAAGCCCAAAAAGAACAATTTGAACCAATTGTAAGACCAGCAGAAATATCTGGCCCACATTCGCAACATATTGATTGTATAATGCATGGATTGAAAGAAATAGCAAAGAGAGATGAAATGCCAGATATTTTAGTGGTTACATTAGCTAATAATGTTACATTAAAAACTGAATGGGTTGATGATTGTATAGATATGATGATTAACAATATGGAAATTTCTGCTGTGGTTCCAGTGTATGTTGATAATGATCATCATCCATTTAGGGCAAAAAAAATGAATAAAGATGGATACTTGGAGCCATTCGAGCGTAATATGCCTAATAAAGTGTCTACCAATAGACAGGATTTAGAGCAGTGTGTTTTTTTAGCACATAATATATGGGTTTTAAATGTAAAAAAATTAATCCAAGGAAATGGTGATGGTCAACCGCCATGGAATTTTATGGGAGATAATATTAAGCCATATTATATAGAAGAATCTTTAGATATACATATCGCTAGAGACTTGTTACTGGCACAAGATTGGATACTTAAAAATATATAGAAAGAGCATGCTAATGAAAGAACAAAAATATACAGTTGTAGTTAATTCTGTAATGGAATTAATGATTGCAATAGATTTAAAATTGAACAATTTAAAAAATAATAGTGTATGTCTATTTATGATAAGTAATGAAAATAAATATAAACAGTATTGTGATAATTTAAAAGTATTGAATATATTTACAGAAGTAATATTTGTAAATTCAGATGACTTTTATGATAATTTACATGGATATTATATTGAAAATAAAAAAATATATAAAATTAAATTATATGATTTGTTATGTAAATTAATAAAAAATAAGAAGGTTTATAAATATTTTGGTGAAAAAAAATGTGAAATTATTAGCAAAAATTATCTTGATTATATTCAATGTGATGTGTTTATATTTTCTGAGTTTGACCTAGTTACAAGAACATTGTACGCATTAAATAAAAAAAGGAAAAAGAATTATTATCTTGGAGAGGGAACATTTGGATATTGCGGGAATTTGCTTAGATATAATGATATAAAAAATAAATATGAATTATATACAGAGTTGGTTGATGATTTTTCATTTCAGGCATTTATGATAAAGCCAAATTATTGTATTGATGATTATAAAGAATTAATAGAAATTCCATTGCCCAATAGAAAAGTGATAGATCTATGGAATAAAGTATTTAATTATGATTTTTCGGTTAATTATAAAGATAAAATAATTTTTTTTGAAGAAAGCTATATAGGAGATTTTAATGAAAGTACAAATGGAAAAGATGTTGATTTTAAATTTGTGGAAGATTTGGTAAAAGAATTTGGAAATGATAAAATTGTTATTAAAAGACATCCTAGAATTAAAGAAAATAGATTTGAAGAATTAAATGTTGAGTGTATTGAGAACTATACGCTACCATGGGAGCTGTTTGTACTAAATAAAGCATGTAAATCATGTGTTTTCTTATCAGTTAGCTCGAATGCTGTTGTTCTACCACAATTGTGGAATTATTTAAATGATGAAAAGGTATATTTATTATTTAAAATCTTTGATTATAAAATTTGTGAGAATCAAAATAATTATTTAAATGATTATATGCAAAGATATTACAATTTATTGAATAATGTAAAACAGTTTGAAATTCCTACTTCACAGCATGAATTAATAGAAAAAATAAAAGGTATAAAAAAATGAAGAAAGTACTATTTGTATTTGGAACAAGACCAGAAGCAATTAAAATGTGTCCATTGATAATAAAAATGAAAATGCAAAAAGAAATAGAATGTAAAATATGTTTAACAGGACAGCATAGGGAAATGTTGAAGCAGGTAATGGATACTTTTGATTTAAAAGAAGATTATAATTTAAATATAATGAAAGTAAAACAAAGCATTACAGGAGTTACTGTGTCTATTTTACAAGGCATTGATGAAATACTTGATATAGAAAAACCTAATTTTGTTTTTGTTCATGGAGATACAACAACATCGTTTGTAGCTGCATTGGCAGCATTTTATAAAAAAATAAGTGTATGTCATGTAGAAGCTGGCTTAAGGACGAATGACAAATATTCACCTTATCCAGAAGAAATGAATAGAAGACTAATATCTAGGATTGCAGATATTCATTTTGCACCAACAAAACTAAATAAAGATAATCTTTTAAAAGAAAACGTAAAAGAGAATGTATATATTACAGGAAATACAGTTATTGATTCTTTTGCATATACAATAAAAGATGGATATGTATTCGAAAATAAGAATTTAAATGAAATTGATTATAGTAAAAATAAGATTATCTTATTAACAGCACATCGTAGAGAAAATTGGGGAGAAAATTTAGAAAATATATTTCTAGCAGTAAAAAAAATTGCTGAGAATAATGATAATGTTATGATTATATATCCAGTGCATCTTAATCCGGTGGTGCGAGATACCGCAAATAAAATTCTACATAATGTGCCTAATATTAAATTAATAGAACCGTTAAGTGTAATAGATATGCATAATTTAATTGCAAAAAGTTATTTTGTGATGACTGATTCAGGAGGATTACAAGAAGAGGCTCCGGCATTGGGAAAACCAGTATTAGTATTGAGAAAAGAAACAGAAAGAAAAGAAGCTGTAAAAGCTGGAACTGCTAAATTAATAGGAGTTGATTGTAATACAATTATCAAGGAGACACAAGAATTAATCGACAATGAGGTTGTTTATAACAAGATGTCAACGGCAATCAATCCGTATGGTGATGGATATGCAAGTGAGAAAATTATAGATGTTATAAGAAAATTGTAGTTGATGTATAAACGTAGTATTTATAAATGTGGATAATATAAGATGAAAGCTAGAACAGTACATTACAGGAGAAGATTAAAAAATATATTTAAGAATTTAAAACAAATAAAATGGATTCAAGAAATTGTTAAAGCATTTGTTATTTTTTGTTTGTCAGTAACAATATTATTTTTGTTAGAAAATATTCAATAGGTAATTATGAAGGTGAAAAATTACAAGAATATTTAAAGAAACAAATTAATATGAATGTTGGAAGTGAGAATATAGATATTCAGATTATATATAATAATACATTTGATATTCTTGTCGACAAAAAGGCAATTATTACATTTAATAAGTATATTACAAGTAAAAATGAAAAATGAACTAATATATCAATATTTGAAAGAAAAGATAAGTCTTTTATAGATGAGTTATTAGGATTACAGCCCAAATATAAGTTATTGTTTTGTGTCGATAGTGATAATTTTGATTATGATTTTGAAGATATAAGATATGAAGATTGGGATAATGATGGCAAATATGAATTTTCAATATATTCTAAGATGAGATATGCTTCAAGAATAACAAATGTGTGTATGATTATTACTAAAATACAAGAAAAATGGCAAATAATTCAACCATCAAAAATACAAGATATAGATGAAAAAATTAATCTTGATAAATGCATATTTGATGACAAGTTAAATAAACAAAGTTTTTATGAAGTTTATGGATTGTATAATAATGGAGTCGTGTATCAATTAAAAAATCCTTTTAATTCTGCATTAGAAGTTTGTTATGTTATAACGTACGATAGTTACAGTGAAGGTGATATTAAGAGAAAATATGTATATTCGATGCAACAGTATAAAGATAATAAGTTTGTAATAGATCATAATTGGAATATGGGGGCAACTTTAATTTTAGATGAACCTATGGATTTTGAAAATGAGCAAGAAAAATACTGGGGGATTCAAGTGGGAAATAAGATATATTATGCGAAACCTTAAGGAATATTCTTGGGAAAGTTCAATCAGTATATTATGAAATTGCTGTGAAAAAAGTGATAATAATAGCATTAAAATATTATGATATGTTCATTTCAATAAGTTTGTTAGTATTCATTGAACAGACTTGATAAAATATATAATAATTCAAAAGGTATGGTAAAGCTTATGCTTAATGAAGAAAAGGACAGATTGGTTAATCTAGTCAGTATTATTAAAAAATTATGTAATAGGTTATTAGAAGTTAATAATAAGGAGTTGCAGGCTGAAATTCTTACTAAGTGTCAGGAAAGCACAATAGCAATAGGAGACAGTCTTGAGAAATGTGTATATGAATATGATATTGAGATGATAAAAAACAAGAATATCATATCTGAATTAGAAAAATTCTGTGAATATATATATCTGTGCACACAAAAGAGAATTGTAAGTCAGGACATAATTAATCTATTAACAGATTTGGATAAAATAGAAAAGCTGATTAGAGATATTCCTGTAACATACAGAGTAGTATTTTTACCATACAAAGCAGCAATGTGGGATAGTTTAGAGAGTATATGGAGAGCATTTTATAATGATAAAAGGTGTGAAACAACAGTAGTTCCGATACCATATTTTGAAGCAAACCGAAAGACTAATGAATGGGAAACCCAATATGATGGTGACAAATATCCAGATTATGTTCCGGTAACATATTTTCAGGATTATTTACTAGGGGATAAAAAACCAGATGTTGTATTTATGCATTATCCATTTGATAATATTAATCATGTTACTACAATGCATCCAGCGTACTTTTCAGAGCAATTAAAAAAGAATTGCAAGAAATTGGCATATGTTCCATATTATGTAAATGCGGGATTTATTTCAGATGTTTATATAGATTTACCATTATTACATAGAGCAGATTATTTGTTCTTTCAATCGGAAAGAACTAAGGAAAGCTGTAGAGGATATGATTATTATGATAGAATAGAGGCTTTAGGTTCACCCAAGTTTGATAAAATAATAGAGCTTGTAAATAATAGACCGGCAGCTCCTGAAAAATGGAATATTGATTTAACAGGTAAAAAAGCACTTATGCTTAATACCACAATAACAGATTTCCTTGAAAATGGAGAGCTGCTTATGAATAAACTGCATTACTTATTTGATGTTGTTGGTAATTATAGTAATCTGGTAATAGTATGGAGACCTCATCCATTATTAGAAGGAACAGTTAAGGCAATGCGTCCTCAATATATAGAAAAGTATACAGAATTAGTTAATTACTATGTTCAGAATAATATTGGAATTTTTGATGAATCACCAGATGTTTCAACAGCAATTGCTTTATGCGATGGTTATATTGGTTCAAGGTATAGTTCAATTATAGATTTGTTTGAAGTAAGTGGTAGACCGATATATTTGTTCGACAGCAAACATATATATAATCAGCAAATATCCCAGAAAACTGTTAAAAAAAGCCCAGAGGATGCATTTATAAAAAAGAGTGAGCTAGGTTATTTTGCATGTGAAGAGTCATATGAATATAGTATTTATGATTTCATAGAGGATATAATTAATGATAAATTGTCTTCTGTAAAGAATAGACAGCTTGAAGCGGTTAAGGACATAGCTAGTAATCTAGATGGAACAGCTGGTGAAAAAATTCATAGATTTATAATGGATGATTTAACAAAAATATAAAAAATTATATGATAGTATTTATGGTGTGATTTTGGTTAGGAGAGAGAAAAGCCAATGCTTGATGAACTTAAAGAAAAAGTATGTGCTGCTAATCTGGAGCTTTTTGAAAAAGGAGTTGTAATATATACTTGGGGGAATGTTAGTGGTATATCAGATGATAGGAAATATATAGTTATTAAACCATCAGGGGTTGATTATAAAGAAATGTTTCCTGATGATATGGTAGTTATAGATGTTAAAAGTGGTGAGGTTGTAGAAGGAAAGTGGAAGCCGTCTTCTGATACACCAACACATTTGGAATTATATCGCAGATATTATGAAATTAAAGGAGTTGCGCATACGCATTCGGTTAATGCGGTAGCATTTGCTCAAGCAGGAATGGATATACCAGCATTAGGAACAACTCATGCAGATTATTTTTGGGGAGATATTCCTTGTACGAGAGAACTTACGGAAGAGGAAGTTGTTAATGGTTATGAAAAAAATACCGGTAAAGTTATAATAGAAACAATTACAGACAGGTTATATAATCCTATGGATATACCGGGGATTTTGGTGAAGAATCATGGACCATTTAACTGGGGAAATAGTCCGCGAAATGCTGTGTATAATTCGGTAGTAATGGAAACGATAGCAGAGATGGCATTAAAAACTATAGTACTTAATCCAGCAGCAGAGATGAAAGATTATATTTTAGATAAGCATTATTATAGAAAACATGGCGATAATGCATATTATGGTCAGGTATAGTAAGAATATTTATGTCATAAAATAAAATTACATAGTGACGATAAGTCTTATTATGCATCCAGGGTTAGTGCCACCGACAGATTTAGAAAGATTTATGCAGGTTGCTTTTGATGAAAAAGTTAATTCTGGTTGTATATCAAGGCAGGTTGGTACTGTTGTAACTGATGAGCATTACAATATTATGTTCGTTGGATGGAATGATGTGCATGCAAATAGTAAGATTTCTTGTATTTATAGAAGTATAGAAGATCTTCAGAAGCAGACAGAGAAAGTGAAAAAAGATCCAAAAGCAAAATGTTCATTATATAGTGAATTTGAATTGGATTATTATTGTTTTAAAACTGTATACAATACAATTGAGCATAGGAATAATCCCTATCATTCAAGAGCAATACATGCAGAAGCAAAGGCATTTTGGATTGCGATAAAACAAAAGTTAAATGAGGATATTTATTTACCACATCTAGTTCATGTGAGAATTGTACAATGAAAACTTATAGTTGTGTATGATGGCGTGAATAATAATCTTGAATTTAAAGTTATTCAAGTGTATTAAATCTAGTTAATACCATTAAAGGAATAACATATTTTAGAGTATTGGTTGAATAAGAAAATATTAATTAGTGATTCCATTATTATTAGATATAATTAATCTGATAATGATGGATTTTTTATTTATACAAATCTAATTGTATGGTATCATATATATTAATATAAATTACAACATAGCATTAAATTTTATTATATGAATATACATATAATGGAGGGATGCTGTATGAACGAAAGGGTGAAAAACGTGAAGATTCAATGGCTTGAATTTGAAAATTTAAAGACACAATTAAAGATTGAAAGAATTTATTTTAATAATGATGTAACTTTATTGGTTGGATTATCAGGTGTTGGAAAAACACAAATTCTTAATGCTGTAGAGTATTCATTGAATTTAGCTGTTGATAAGGATGAACCGTTACGACCATACAAGGTTGGAATTAGCGTTTTGGTAGATGATGAGGAGTATGAGTGGTTTTATGAGATTAATAAAGTTAATGAGAATGAGTTGATAATAAATGAAGATAATAAATATGAATTTGTATACGAAAAATTAGTTAAAAATAATGAAATAGTATTTGAAAGAAAGAATCTGGAAGTTGAAGTGGTTGGTTATGATAAAGTACCACAACCTAAAAAGAGTGAGAGTTTAATATTGCAATATTCAGATGATAAGAATTTTGAAAAATTGATTTCTGGAATACGTAAGTTATATCCTGTTGAGATAGAATTAGCGGTTCGCGGTGGCATTAGGAGCGAAAGCTTTAGTCGCTTAAAATCAAAGGTCATAGATACTTTAAATGTTAGTGAGGAAAAAGTAGAATTTAAGGTATTTAGTCATCTGCCAGTAGCTGTGAAATTATATATTGTAAAAAACTATTATCCTGATATATATGTTAAAATATTTGATGCAGTAAAAGAATTATTTATGGAAATTGAAGATATTGATGTTGAAGAAGATGCGGTTAGGGAAATGTATCTGGTATCAATTGAGGTTTATGGAAAGAAATTGCTTCAACAAGATATTTCAAATGGTATGTTAAAGACAATATATTATATTGTTGAATTATTTACAATGTCTGAAGATTCCCTGGTTTTAATAGATGAATTTGAGAATGGCTTGGGAGTAAATTGTATAGATGTCTTATCTGAATTAATGTTATCAGAAAGAGACGATTTACAGTTTATTATTACAAGTCATCATCCTAAAATTATCAATGCAATAGATAAGAATAAATGGAAGATTATCGATAGAGAAGGTTCAATAGTAAAGAATAGCAGTAGTTTAAGTTATGGTATAGGAAATAGCCAACATGATGCTTATTTTAATTTGCTTAATAGATGGGAGTTTGAGGGAAAGATACAATGAATTTTTACTTTTTGTTAGAAGATGAAAAATCATTTTTAAAAGTGTTGCCAAAATGGTTAGAATATATTGATTTTGGATATAAACGTGTGGCAGATATACAGGAAATACAGGAAAATAATTATATATTGCAAAGCGGGCAAGGGGTTACACAATTAGTAACAAAAGCACTTTTTGATACAATAGATACAATTATATTAAATCCGGGTAAAATTGATAAATTAGTTGTTATTTTAGATGCAGAAGAGATGGAAGTAGATAAAAGAAAACAGGAAGTTATAGATAAAATTAATAATCATTATAATAATAGAAAAATGGAATTTGACATTATTATATTAGTATGTAATCGTTGTTTTGAAACTTGGCTATTAGGTTGTAAAGGATTATATCCTAAAGAGACAGTGGAACGTGATTCATTTTTCTATCCATATTATAATCATTATAATATTGAAGATTGTAATCCAGAGGCAATGCTTGCTCCAGAAAAGGTAGATGAAACTACGGCAAAATATCATTTCCATTATTTACATGAGTTACTAAGATATAAAAAAATCAGATATTCTAAAAGTAATCCTAAAAACATTGCGACTAGTGAATATTTTAATGGAATAGTTGAAAGGATAAATACTACAAAAGACTTGCAAACATTTAAAGAATTCTATGACTTTATTTTTAGTGTAAAACTGTAATTATGATTCAAGGAGGAATATATGACAGATACTGAATTGTATGATGCAATTGTTGTTGTAACACCAAATGACTTTAAAAGAGTAGAGAGTAATAATAAAAGGATAGTTGATTATCTTCCTGTAAGAAAAATCTTATTTGTTGGAAGTAAAGAATTAGGTGAGCTGGTGGCGCAGTCATCATTGGGAGATAAAGCTGGTTTTGTTGATGAGAATGATATTATTCCATTTGATGATGTATACAATTGTATTAGAGATATTATGTCAGATATACTGCTTGGAAGAGAATTGCCAAGAGGAATTGCTGGCTGGTATTATCAGCAATTCCTAAAGTTACAATATGCCAGAGTATGTAAGGATAAGTATTATATGTCGTGGGATGGGGATACAGTTCCATGTAAGGAATTTTCAATGTTTGGTGATGATGGCAGACCATATTTTGATTTAAAGCATGAGTTTCACGAGGAATATTTTACAACGATGAATAAGCTGCTTCCTAATCTTCATAAGACCATAGATAAGTCATTTATATCAGAGCATATGATATTTGACTGTCATTATGTTATTAAAATGCTTGAGGATATAGAGAGTAATGCTGCTGTTAAAGGGAAAATGTTTTGGGAGAAGATACTTTATTCAATAAGACTAGAGCATATACAGGAGAACAGCTTTAGTGAATTCGAGACATTTGGTACATATATGGCTGTTAATTATCCGGATATTTATAATTATCGTAATTGGAACTCATTCAGGTATGGAGGATATTATTTTCACCCGGAAGTTATAACACAAAGAGATTATGATTGGCTATCAAAGGATTTTTATGCAATATCTTTTGAAAAGTCACATTCCGTAAGAGAAGATCATGAGAATCTTTTTAATAATCCGGTTTACCAAAGCAAGCTTACAGCAAGACAGATGGTGGAAATAGCGCAGGAGGAATCAGAAGAAGGATATGAGGAGGTATGGGATTAATGAATGTAGCAACTGCATTAAACAGGAAGTACCTTTTGTATACAGGGGTAATGCTGACATCATTATGCGAAAATAATCTGTGCCATATAGATGTATATATTCTTCATAGTGAATTGACAGATAAAGACATACAAAGATTAAAGGACTGCCTTGATAAATATGATGTAACTATCTATCCGCTATATATAGAGAAAGATAAATTTGCTGGTAGAATGTACACAGATAAGATGTGGAGTATAGAGGCATATTACAGGTTAATGCTTTTAGATGTGTTACCACCAAATGTAAAAAGAATGTTTTATTTTGATGTAGATATTATTGTCAATAAGTCTTTGGAAGCATTTTATAATATGAATTTTGATGGTAATGATTTAATAGCTTGTGAAGATGATTGCGGCAATTGTGTTCCAGAGCATTATGGACCTATGCACAGAAAAATATTCGGCTCAGAAGAGCTTCATAATCATAGATATTTTAATTCGGGAGTTTTACTTATGAATATTGAACAAATGCGACATAAATATAACTATGATTATTATATGGGAATAGCCAGAGATGTCTGGAATTATAAAATGGAAGCACCTGACCAGGATATATTGAATTATGTTCATCATAATAGTGTAAAGTATGTTCCGTTTGAAATGTATAATCTATTTGCAAGAATAGCGTATTATTGCGACATCAAGTATGAGACACTTAGAGATAAGATATCTATTATTCATTATGCATGGTATAAACCATGGGACGGAAAGGTAACTCATTATAATCTGGAAAAGTTATGGTGGGACTATGCGAAGCTTACGCCATTCTATATGGAATTAGCAACCAGCTTCATAGATGAAACTATATCGGATAATAATGCAGAAAAACAGATAAGAGAACTTACACAACAATGTAAAAGATAACTGGAAATATTTTAATATTATATTATAAATATTTTAAATTTAGAATAGAGGAAATAGTATGCATGATAGAGTTATTCTGATGGTCGGTCTATACGATACATTAGATATATTTACTTATGAGCTAAAGAAATAATTTGAAAAAATCGGACTTGAAGTTATGATATTTAATTCACAGGATATGGAAGGTTCAATGATAAAGCTGAGTGAATTCATAAAAAAACCAGTAAAAGCAGTTGTGACTTTTAATAATCTTGGATTTAATATGGAGCTTATAAAAGGTCAGAATATATGGGAACAGTTACAGATTCCATGCATTAATATTCTTATGGATCATCCGTTTATACATAAGAAGGCATTGGATAATGCACCAGCTAATGCTGTTGTTATATGTCCTGATAGGAATCATATGAAATTTGTTCAAAGATTTTATCCTCAGATTCCGATAGTTGGATTTCTGCCACATGGAGGTAAAGCAAAGGATATATCAATAAAGCCTATCTGCGAAAGAAGTATTGATATATTGTATGCAGGCGGTATCTCATATAAATTTATTGAACAGAGCAAACCTGACTTTAAGGAATTTACATTTGACGCAAAGAAAATTGCTAATGAGACATATGAGGAGCTTATTAATAATCCCGATAGGACAACAGAAGATGCGATAGAAGAAAGGCTGCTTCATAATGGAATTATTCTGTCAGATAATGAGTTATTAAATGTTATTGAAAAGTTACATTATATTGATATGAAGGCAGTATCCTATTATAGGGAGAAGGCAGTAAAGACTCTTGTAGATGCGGGTTTTAAGGTTACATTATACGGAACTGGCTGGGAAGTCTGCGATTGGATAGATAATGAAAATCTTGATTATAGAGGAAGAGTGTCAGCAGATAAAATTGTGGATTTGATGTATGATAGTAAAATTGTACTTAATACAATGACGTGGTTTAAGGACGGAACACATGACCGTGTATTTAATGGAATGCTTGCTGGAGCTGTTGCTGTTACAGATTCCTCCATCTATATGAAAGAGAATTTTACAGATAATGAACTTGTTATGTTTGAACTAGAAGATATAGACAAGCTTCCACATATTATTAATGATTTAGTTACAGATAAATATAAAATGCAAAAGATTGCTGATGAGGGACGAAAAAAAGCATTGCAATTTCATAGCTGGGAGAAGAGGGCGGATGAGTTGTACTATGATTTAATATCCCAGTTATAGCACTCGTAAGATTATATAATCACAATGAGGAAGGGACATAGTATGCGCTTCGTACTTTTTTATTCTGGTGTAGAATCCTTTAACTATTTTACAGACAGAATTGTAGAAGAATTAGGAAAAAGAAATCACCAATGCTTTATATTAGACCTTAATAGAAGTAATCAGGAGGGAGAACATTCCTTTAAAGCGTTTACAGACTTTTTGGCGGTAAGAGCAGATGCGGCTATAGGATTTGATGGAATAGGCCTAAAAGATGATATGTTTATAGAGCTGTGGGATTCTATGGATACAGTAGCACTTAATATTTTGATGGATCACCCATTGAGATTTCATCCGACTATGCAGAAGCATCCAAGAAATTATGTGCAGTTCTGCTGTGATGATAATCACGTTGATTATGTTAAGAAATATTTTGGTGATACTGTAGGCAGAGTAGAATTTATGCCACATGCGGGTACTTATAATGGAAAGTTAAATCTTGAAGGTTATGATAAACGTCCATATGATGTGTTATTTTCTGGGACATATTATAGACCACAGAGCTATCTGGAACAGATTGATAATACATTTAAAGATAATGAACTGCTCAGAGTATTTTATCACAATCTTGCTGAGTATATGATTGACAATAATAGTATAACAACGGAGCAGGCAGTGCTTGATGTTATTGATATGATGGAGCTCTCATTAGCGCAGGAGCAGGTTAAGCAGTTGTTTAGATTTTCTGAACCTATAGACTGGATGGCGAGAATGTATTACAGGGAGAAGATTATTTCAATAATAGCCGAAGCAGGAATTGATATATGGCTGTTAGGAAGAGGCTGGGAAAATCACCCTTCTGCTAATTTAAGCAATGTGCATATTATTAATGACCGTGTTCCATTTGCCAGGACACTTCCAGTTATGGCAGAGGCGAAGATTAATCTTAATGTTATGCCGTGGTTTAAGGCGGGTACTCACGATAGAATATTTAATATCCTGCTGTCAGGTTCTTTACCATTGACGGATTCAAGTAAGTGGCTTAAAGAGCATTTTCAGGATAAGAAAGATATTGTTTATTATAAACTTGATGCGTGTGAAGAAATACCTCAGTTAATAAAGTATTATCTGGATAATTCTAATGAAGCGAAAGCGATAATTCAGAATGGTTTCGATATTGTGGCAGACAATTATGTGTGGAGTAATATTGTGGAACAGTTGATAAGAAATGTGTGAACTATATAAAGTATGTATTATAAATTTCAATATATTAAATTGATATAAATATCGGAGCGAAAAATTAAGGATTAGAAATATGGAGAAAAGAAAAGTTAGTATAATATTACCCACATATAATCGAGCATATATTATAAAGAATTCTATAAGGAGTATATTAGATCAAACATATAAAGACTATGAATTAATTATTGTAGATGATGGTTCTACAGATGAAACTGAGAATGTCATAAATGAAATTAATGATGATAGGATTATTTATCATAAATTTGTTACAAATTCAGGAGTATGTGCGGCAAGAAATTATGGAATAGAAGTATCAAAAGGAGAATATATAGCTTTTCAGGATTCTGATGATATATGGATTGCGGATAAACTGGAAAGGCAGATGAAATTGTTTGAATTTGATGAGCAATTAGATTTTGTTTACAGTAAGTTGAGATATAAGATTGATGATACACATAGTATGATTCTGCCAGATGAGAGAATATCGTATGACAATAAAATAGGAAATATATATGACCAATTATTATGGGATAATTTAATACCATTTTCAAGTTTAGTGGTTAAAAAAAATTGTCTTAATGCTGTAGGAAAGATGGATAATAGCTTTTCGGCATTAGAGGATTATGATTTTGTATTACGCATAGCAAAAAATTATAAAGCTGGTTTTGTCGATGAAGTATTAGTTGAGGCAGCTATTTCTAGTGATGGAATTTCATCGAATTCATATAACTATTTAGTATCAAGCTGTAAATTACTTGGGAAATATAAAAATGATTATATAAAAACCGGGACGTTCAATCATCGTGTAGAAATAATACTTCAGGATGCCCAGAAGGTTGGTATATATGAACAGATTTTAAAAATGTTGGAATTAGTATTAGTATAAAGATATTATAATAATAAGCTTTTAGATATTTTGCTTTAAGTAGAGATTAAAGTATACATAATATTGAAGAGGAGGAAATAGATAATGGGAATATATCTAAATCCCATAAGTTATGAATTTTGCAATACAGTTAAAAAATCAAAAATATATGTTGATAAAAACGCATTGTTATAATTGGCTTATTGGGTTTTACATATAATTGAAGAGTATATACTTAGTAAATTATTGCAAAATAAATTTAGGTGCTTTATACTCTAATTAAGATAATAAAGATGGGATTGATAGGAATTCTAATGGTTGTAGTGGGGCAATACATAATATATATAATATAATTATAAGACATTCGGTCCGTTAGGATTCGGGTGGATTGTTGCTTTTAGCGGATTAAAAGTATTTTAAGCTAAAATAGGAGGTGGGGTGAAAGCATATTTAAGAAAATGTAAAGTACAATGTTAAGATAAGAGGATATTAATATGTCAGATGTAGAGATAAAAGAAAAAGAAATAGAAAAAGAAGAACTTAAAATAAAAAATAAGAAATGGAAGTTGATTATTATAATTGCTGCAGCTATAGTGGGTGCTTTAGGAGGAAGTACATATGAGGAAAAGAAAATTTATAAAAATATTAATTCGAGTGTTATAGGAGATGGTAATGTAGTAAGTTTTAATAATGTAGATGAATTTATAAAAGATTATCAAAAGACAATAGAAGATAATGAAAAATTGAATGATCAAAATACAGAGTATTATAAAAATTATGTTGAAATTAAAGAGCAAAATGAATTATTAAAAAATCAATTAAATGATAGAAGTTATGTTGTTTATAGGAATCTTGGATTATATGTTGATAGTAGTAATATTTCAATCGCATCGGATAAATCACAAGCAGTTATTGATGGCAAGGAATATTATGCAAAAAGTGTAATTGAAGGAATAGTTGGAAACAATAAAACTATTACGACAGACGATAATTATATGTATATTGGGAAAAAAGTATCAGACAGAACAAGCTTGTTTTCAGATAAAATATGGATTGTAGATAAGAAGAATTGTGATGTGAATGTTTCAAAGAAGGACTCTAGAGGAAATAATAGATCAAATGCTTTGCAATTGACCTATTATAATTCATATATAATATATAATACTGATAAAAAATATAATTATATAAGCTTTATAATATCAATTGCAGATGGAAGTAGTAATACTAATAATGTGACGGTTTCTTTAAAGGATGAAAATGAAAATGTAATATATTCAACTGAAATATCAAAATTAGATGAACCAATTAAAGTAACAGATGTAGCTATTAACAGTTGTTCAACTTTAAAGGTAGAGGCAACGACCGCAAATTATAATTCATGTTATTGCTTGATTAGTGAAGCATATGTGTATAATTAATTACAAAATATTTGATACAAAGTAGAAAATTGTATTGTAAATAGTGAACTTATGATTCGCATTTAGTGGAAATATATTTGATTATATTAATATTTATCTTTGAATTTGTAAGAAGTAATTCCAATAAAGCAAATTGGTGTACTTCCAATTGATAAGATTACATATGGTAGAGCTAATGCACGAGGAATTGGATGCTTGTATCTGGTAAATGATGCTAAACTACGATATATGAGGTGAGAGCTGGTACGTATGATTATGTAATGGTTGGAAAATTTGAATTAAAAGAAGATAGTGTTGTTGTTGATTTAAAGAAAATTAATTAAATTTGAATAATACGCAGTTGAAAAACCTCTTATACGGACGAGCGATATCGCTCGTCCGCTCATATGATATCAGCTATCCGCTATTATGGCTGCCCACTTTTTAAGATTGTGCTGTGTTTCCAGTTTTTTAGCATTCAATAATTATAACCTCCCAAAAAAATTTGTACTGGTTGTACGAATTGTACAATTCGTTAAAATTGTACAACTTGTGCAACTGGATTATTATGGTTATATCAAATTTTTCGGGGAATTTATAGGTGCACGAGGGTTGGAGCGTTTACCACTGAAGAAGTATATACAGCTTGATATGTATAATCTTAAGTCGCTTGTAACAAGGCTTATAGCAGGAGAGAGTGTTCCTGTTAATCCTGATAAATTTCAAAATGATATGACCACGCTTGAGAGTTTTGATGATGTGTTAACATTACTTGTACATCTTGGATATCTGACATATGATTTTGATAATAAGAAGGTGGCAATACCTAATCAGGAGGTGCGGATTGGATTGCGGCAATGGTCTTCGTCCCAAGGAATAATGTTAATAAACCGGCAATAGTAGTAGAACTGAAATGGATTGTAATTCTCTATGACAATTAAGACAGCGGGAAGATATGTTCCCGCTGTCTTAATTGCTAAATTAATAATAAATATATTTATTTTACCATAGTCATAAGTTTTTCATTAATGGAGAGCAGAGATGATACTTTGTCTTTGAGCTCTCCATTTTCTTTAATAAGATTGTCAAAAATTGCTTCTAAAGTGTTATCTGACATAAGATTTTGTTGAAGCTGTTCAAGAAGAGAATGATAGAAAGGTGTCTTTTTAGCGTAATCCCACCATAATTGTTCAATATCATAATGACAGTTAGTATTATTCCAAGGCTTGTCACCTGCAAAATGAATAATTTTAACAGAATTTTTAACATCGTTATATGAATATTTTTGATTGTGGGCAATCCTTGCAAAAAGATTAAATTCTTTGTAATCAACGTATCCAGCTTTATATCCGTGCACATAGTTGAGTATATCCTGGTCAGGAGCCTCCATTTCATAGTTCCATTCTTTTACAGCAGTCATATAAGTATTGAAATTATGAGTCTTTCGGATTTGAGCAATGTTAAAAAGCATAACGCCTTCGTTAAAATAGCGAAAACCTTTGGCAAGCATATCACGGAACATTTCAATTTGTTTTGAACCAAAGGTATCTAATGTACGTTTTCCATTACTATCATCTGCGGCAATGACATCATCACCGGCAAAATCAACGTGGTAAAGTTCTTCTATAGAGCCATTTATTATTAAATCGACATCAAGATACATTAGTCGGTCTACGCTTTCAGGGAGTATATCCATTAACATAAGTCTATAATAAGTTTCAATGCTCCATTGTGTATTTCTTGGAAGCCGGTCATCAAAATCAGATTTGTTTATTTTAACTGAAATTATTGTAATATTATATTTTGATAGAGAATTTTTAATAAGGTCAATATCTTGTGGTGTAAGTTCACTATGTAGAAGATAGGCATCAATATGTTCATTGTTATTTTCACATAATGAACATAGCATAACGACTGTGTATTCGAGGTATTTTCTGTTTAGTGCAGTTGCAATATTCATAATTAAATCTCCCATTAGAATTTTTATATAATATGTTTTATAATGCAGCGTATTATTTAAGCCCAAACGCAATCTCCAGCATCTGAGTAAGCCTGATATCATAGGTATGGTACTTTTTAACCTTTTCAAAACCATTGTGAGCAATTTCCTGCCGGTCTTTATCGTGTGAAAGGTAGTATTCACATTTTCCCATTAAGTCATCAAGACTTGTATATGCTTCCAGATCTTCACCTATATTAAAATGTTCTGGCAGTTCTGCCTGATAGTTAGTTATAAGAAAACCTTCACAGCCAAGTACGTCAAATATGCGAAGAGACAGACCACTTCGTATTGATTTGGCTGTTAAGTTAAGGTTGATTTTACTTTGGTGGAATATAATAGGCATTTCAGTGTTTGTCTTAGCAAAACCACGATTATGAATTAGTGGCATTGAGTATGTATCACTGCCTGTATACAAGTCTACGTTGAAATGTTCAGATAAGGCTTTCAGGTAACGAAGCCGCTCCTGTTCAGCCACCTTTACGCTTATAATATGCTGTGCAATTACAGCTTTTGTATCAACCTTCATACTGTCAGGAAAGTTGATAAGCTCAGGTCTGACTTTGCAAAATGCTTCTATTAGTTCAGGGGTTACACATTCCTCGATGAAGTTATATCCATATACAAGTAGCTGCGCTTCAATAAGACCATCGACATAGCCACGCATTTCTTCGGGAAGCGTAATCTTGTTATACAGACATTTTTCGGAATATAAAGAGCCGATAAATGATATATCTGATGAAAATCTGGCTCTGTCAGCAGCACTTGCCATAGTTGCAGTAGCATAATTGTCACGAACGTTAGTGGCAAGCGGAATATGAAATATTCCGTCAGGGTTGATGTGGTGGAAATCGTTGTACAACTGTCTGTCGAATAAGAATACCTTATTGCAGGGATTAGCTAATGAAGTTGAGAATAATTCAAGTACAGGGCTGTCCACGATAAGGCACAGATACGGAATACCCCATATATTACATACATCAGATACTGAAGGAAAAAAGTTAATTGAGAATATAAAAGAATAAGTGTCCTGCTTTAAAAGCTCGTTAAGCCCCTTAATGCAGTCTGATGGAAGAAGCTGTTTGTTGTATACTTCTCTTGTATCTTCTGTTATATTGAAACCAAGGTGTTTAAAGGAAGCGATAATGTCGGGTTCGCATATACTTCCATATCTATAAAAAAGTATGTTCATAATTCTCCTTTGAATATATACTATATAAGTAATTGAGAATTATATTTTATCATAAACAAAGACGTGTTGCCAGTAAGAAAGCGTAAAGCAGCTGGCGAAGTTATATACATAAATATAAGAATTCTTATAGGAAAGATAAGAAAGCGAGATGGATAATATGGAAAACAGCAGTTATCACAAGAATAGAATTAAAGGGTTTAATTTTAATAGAGAGGATTTTAAAAGTCCGGCTAAAAGAAATCTTATGATTGGGGCAGAAGAGGCAGATTATGTGATACTGGCTGATGAAAATGTAACAAGTGAGGAAGAGATAAGACAGATAATCACAGAAAATGATTTCCTGCTGGATTATGGTATGGCTATATTTGGAGAAAATGTGCCTGACGGAGAAATAGATTTTAATAACATAATTGATTATTTTAAAATGAATGTATATGGTGTGCTCATTAAGAAAAGCATACTCGTGTATACAGGCTGTTATAATGAAGAATTAACGGCTGGCATAGATTATGAGCTTGCGATAAGAGTGGCATATTATGCAGAAAAGTATAATTACAATGGAATATATGGCGTGCTGTGTTCAAGCGAAGAGAACTTATTTTCACAGGAAGCAGGCTCATCAGACATACAGGAAGCAGATAATGCAGCGGGTTCATCAGGCGTACAGGAAGCAGATAATGCAGCGGGCTCATCAGACATACAGGAAGCAGATAATGCAGCGGGTTCATCAGACGTACAGGAAGCGTATAATGTGACAGGCATATCAGATGAACAGACAGCTGCCCAATTCCTTACATATGCTTATGTTTTAAAGCTTTATATGAAAGAATTGACACACAAAGGACTGCTTGAAAATGCAATATATGCAATGAAGGCATATGCTGACAGTAAAGGGTGTGCAGATTTATACAACGGACAGTTATTGGAAATACTTAATAATGATGAGCTGTTTGCAAAGATTAAGATTAATACAGCACCATTTTATGTAATTATGGGCGATAATACGTGCCATGGAGTATTAAGAAGATTTGCAGGTGATATAACCAAGTCTCTTATCAAAAAAGGACAGGCTGTAATAACATCTGATGGAAGTTATGGAATGACTGTAAATCTATCTGATATTGAGGATAATTCATTAAAGGGTTTTATAGGTTTTCAGTCTATTGTGTTATTTAAAGACTATTTTAGAAAGATGAAATGTCCTAAGTACATTTTCTGGTTTGATAATCCAATGTATTTTGGAAATTTGTTTGAAGGAATAGATGAGAAATATTATCTTTTATGTCAGGATAGATATTATGCTGAATTTATAGAGGAACATTTTGGTGCGGTTAATGCTATGCAGCTTCCGCCAGCAGGAGAAGATGCTGGATGGGCGGCAAACAAGGACAGACCATTTGATATAGTGTTTATCGGGGCGTGTAATTATGTAGATGAGAGTGTTATTAAAGATGAGTTTCAGAGGGAATATTATGAATATATGAAAACACATCCTAATATAACATTTGAACAGGGACTTAAAGAGCTTCTTGTATACAAAGATTTTAATATTGATGAGCAAAAGTTTCTTTCACTGCTTGATTCTTTGCAGGATGTATGCCGCAATATAGTTAATTACTATAGGACGAAGGTGCTTGAGACACTTTTGGCAGCAGGTATTAAGATTGATGTATTTGGAGATACCTGGGACAGATATTCGGGACTTGGCAAAGATAATCTCATAAAGCATGATGCTGTAAATGTAGATGAGTCCCTTGAAATATGGGGCAGATCTAAGATAGGACTTAATGTGATGACCTGGCACAAGGCAGGAATGACGGAAAGAATAGCTAATATATGTCTGTCTGGTGCGGTATGCTTAAGTGAGAGAACAGAATATCTGGATAGAGAATTCAACAATTATGAGGATATTGTTACGTTTAATCTTGAACATCTTGAAAAGCTGCCAGATGTAGTAAGAGAATTACTTGCAAATGACAGCTTAAGAGATAGTATAGCGCAGAACGCATATATAAAAGCCTCAAAAGAGCATATTTGGGATAATAGGGCAGAGAGTATCTTAAGAGGCTTATAAATTAAAATTACGATATTAAATCAACCCGGCAATTTTGAATATATCATTTAACCTGACTTTATAATTGTGGAATTCTTTAACTTTATTGTAACCATTTAGCGCGATAGCTTTACGTTCATCTTCGTGTTTTATGTAGTAATCACATTTTCTGATAAGGTCATCAATTGATTCGTAATATACAAAGTCCTTATCAGGTGTGAAGTATTCAAGGAAATCTGCCTGATAATTAGTGAGCAGAAATCCACCGGCACCCATAATATCCATACAGCGGAGCGGAATACCTGATTTAATGCTTCGCAGTGTGATATTCAGGTTGATTTTACTGCATTTGAATACATAAGGCATATTGTCGTAGAAATCAATAGGTCCTTTGTTAATCACATCAGGAAGTTCTGGTGTCGGGTTGTGTGTATACAGCTTGGTAGTAAACTTTTTTGATACAGCTTTTAATATTTCAAAGCGTTCATTCTGTGTGACCTTTCTTGCAAGAAAATAATTTGCATACACATAGGAAGGAGTTTCAATACCATCTTTATTAGGTGTGTAAGGTGTTATTTCCTGTATGGCTTTAATTATGTCAGGAGAAAGTACATCTTCGAGGAAATTAGCACCATATATATGCTGTTGTGCATTTATTACAGCATCGAGGTAGCCCTTAACATATGGAGATATATTCTCCAGTCTTTCATAGAAATTACCTTTTTCGTTGTACATAGAGCCGACAAATGACACATCACTGTCAAATACCTGATGAACCCTGGTGTTCATTGGCATACGGTCAAGACGTGCAGTGTTGACAGCAAGAGGCATATAATATACTGTATTTATTCCCCCATTCTTAAGCTGTAGATATTGTTCACTGTCGAATAAGAATATGTAATTGCAGGGGTTGGTTATAGTGTATGAATACAGTGTAAGAAGCGGGCTGTCGTATATCCATGATATGTATGGAATGTTGTGGCGGTTGCAGTTAGTAGATACGGCGGCACTGTAATTAAAGCTGAATACGGCATCGTAGTGCTGTCCTGTAATCTGTTCTTCAAAAAGCTTATCAAACTCTTCGCTTGCTCTTTCCAGAAAAAGTGGAGTTGATACAACTGTTAATTCATGCCCCATCTCAGTAAGGGCTTCTTTAATATCTTCAACACCAAAGTGGTGGTTCTCAAATTCAAGAATTCTCATAGTATTCCTCGTATTATTTTTATTTTATCTCTGATATTATATCATAAATTTTGTGCAGTTTTTCAGCGAATATAAAGTTTCGTAAGGAACTTTTAAGATGAGCACTTTAGTGCTCATTATATCATATGCCCTGCGTTGCTTTTCCACGCATCCGAAGTTTCGAAGAAACTTCTAAGTGACTACGAAGTAGTCATATTATATCATAAATTTTGCGCAGCTATTCAGCGCATATAAAGTTCCGTAAGGAACTTTTAAGATGAGCACTTTAGTGCTCATTATAACAGCATATATCAGTTGGAATGGTTTTGAATATTTCGGACATAAGTCTGATATTGATTGCTAATAAGCAGTGTAATATATTATAATTCAGGTAATTATTATATCGGCAGAGGAGATGTGCTGTGAAAGTACTATTTTTTCAATGGGATGCATTTATGCAGAAGGGCATAGAGACGGCATTAAAGGAACTTAATATAGAATATGATACATTTTATTATACGATGAAAGACTGGGATAATGACAGCGAACTTGAGAGTAGTCTTGACAGATATATAGCGGTGTCCAAGACTTTATACGACTGTGTGTTTTCAGTTAATTTCTCGCCGGTTATCTCGGACTTGTGTAATAGATTAAAGCTTCCTTATATTTCGTGGGTGTATGACTGCCCTATTAATATAAGAAGGACAGAGGTATTAAAGAATAAGTGTAATACAATTTATTTCTTTGACAGAATACAGGCACAGCATTATATGGAAAATGGAGTAGCAGGGGCGAAGCATTTGCCGCTGGCGGCTGATGTAGATACATTTCGGCCGGCTTTAGCTAAAGATGATAATTATGCGTGTGATGTTGCATTTGTTGGAAAATTGTATAAATCGGACTATTCTTATATAAGTAATTATCAGGATGTATACACGAAAGGTTATCTTGAAGGTATTGTTGAAACACAGCAAAAGCTGTATGGAGGATATATTATAGATGACTGCATTAATGATAATATAATGAAGCATATTAATGAGAATTTTGCCAATGTATCCAATGGCAGTTATTCGGTTATTAAGCCGGAGGTTACATATGCACTGGCAACAGAGGTCACAAGCAGGGAGAGGTTTATGGCACTTGCACTTTTGCAGAACAGGTGTAATGTTAATCTATATTCTACAGATGTGGATGAAAGATTAAATAATGTCAATAATATGGGATATATTGATTATTATTCCCAGATGCCCAAAGCATTTTATAATGCAAAGATTAACCTTAATATATCGCTTAAGATAATACAGTCAGGAATTCCACTGCGTGTGCTTGACGTACTTGCCTGCAAGGGATTTCTTATAACTAACTACCAGACAGAGATAATGGAATATTTTACGCCGGGAAAGGATCTTGTGGTATATGAGGATATTAAAGACCTTATAGCGAAAGTACAGTATTATCTTGATAATGAAGATGAAAGATTATGGATTGCGGATAATGGCTATAAAAAGGTAAAAGAGAGTTTTAAGGTGAAAGACAGGATTAGCGGTATATTAAGAAATTAAGTAATATATTTTTGAGTATGTGCTTTGTTTTTGCTTGCGGCTTATGTTACCTAAAGCGTATAATGAGTGTAGCAAAGGCTGTTAGATTGTTATTATAAATATCAGGTGGCTGGTTATATTTTAATCACGAACCAATATTATGCGATTGGAGAAATTATATGGATAAGATTAATTCATTTTATAAGATGTTAAAATACAATGCTGAGAAGTATCCGGATAAAGAGGCGATTATATATGACACGATGACGGTTACTTATCAGAAGCTTTTTGAGGACTCATATAAGAAAGCACTTCATCTTATGAGGTTTGAGGGCAGCAGGATTGCAATATATGGACCAGCTTCATACAGATGGATAGTTAATATGTTTGGAACAATTCTTGCTGGTAAGGACGTTATGCTTGTTGATTTCTTCCTTCCCCAGAATACAAGAAATGATATATTAAAGAAGGTAGGTGTTGATTACATTTTATCATCTACTAACCAGTATATACTTGCAGACAATGAGGCAATTATAATAACTGATGCGGAGAAGGATGAGGTAGATGGTCTTATATACAATGAAGAAAATGTAAAAGAGGGCAATATTCTTATGCTTACAGCCGTTCCACAGGAGTGTGACAAGGCGGTTGTGCTTACAGTTTCCAATATACTTAATACAGTAAGTGCAGTTAATGAATGTTGTATGTGTGCACCAGAGGATAAGGTGCTTGCACAGATTGCACTTCATCATATATTTGGATATATATACAGTCTTATATGGCCAATCCATAATGGTGCGTGTGTATGTATTGGAAGAGGTTTAAGACATATAGATGCAGATACTTATTATTACAATCCTACAATCCTGCCTGGAACACCATCCATGATTGAATATCTGAAGAGAATAAAAGCACTTAATGAAAATCTTAAGACTATAATTATAGGAGGTGCAAGTTGTCCGTTCAGATTATTTGAGGCGTTAAAGGACAGGGATTTGAAGGTATACAATGTATTTGGAATGACAGAGGTGTCAGGGTGTGTTGGAATTAATGATACTATGGATGGCACTTACAAGATATTTGCTAGTTCTAAGGTTGCAATTGAACCTGATGGTGAGATTGTGGTAAGTGGTGACTGTGTTATGAAAGGCTACGATAAAGATGAGTCATATACTAAGCGTGTCATCAAGGACGGAGTATATCATACAGGTGATATAGGAAGAATTAATGATAAAGGTCGTCTTGTACTTTTAAAACGTAACCCTGAGATTATTCTTCTTCCAACAGGAGAGAAGATAAGCAGGACAGTTACAATAAGACAGATTAGTGCACTGGACGGAGTTGCAGAAAGCTATGTTACTTTATATGATGACAAGCTTACAGCAGTTATCGTGCCAATAGATAAAGATGTAAGAGAAGAAAGATTTGTAAGGCTTATTAATAAATATAACGAAAAAAAAGGTTACCGCTGGGAAATCCAGAAGACAATCATAAGCAAAGCTCCACTTCCAAGAATGGATAATGGTGATATTGACCAGAATGCAATAGAAACACTTATTGCTAATGAAAAGTAAGGTGTTAAGTAAATGCGGTGAGTGCCGATATATTTATTAGACTAATTAAGGATGAGAGGTAATGTCATGGAGGATATGAAGAAAGAACAGTTAGAAGTATTAAATGAAGCAAAAGGATATTGTGCAAATGTACTTCACTGTATAGATACAGTTGTTCCAGAACTTAAAGGTGACAAGAAGGATGATACAGATGAGTATCTTAGAATGACTGTTGACGGAGTTAATGTAGCTCTTGAGATGTATAATGCAACAAGAGATTTAACAGCAGGTGCGCAGCCGGCAGTAGATGAGGCTGAGGGTAATAATGCTGTTAAAGAGTTATCAGCTGCATTAAAGTCAAGCGATGATTCAGCTAAGGCTGATGCTCTTGTAAAGGTAAGAGCATTCATCGCACAGTTTAAGGACTGTGCTGAGGCTGTCTGCAAGTAATAGAATATATTGATGGATTATGTATTGATAGATTAATCCAGTTCAATACGCCCTGATATATAATATATGTAATTTAATAAAAGATAAAACCCCTGTTATACAAGAAAACAGCAGATAATGAATTGTTGTTTTCTTCTATAACAGGGGTTATTTATATGTTCTTCCAGATATGGTTTCTATCAACACATTTTGTCCTATAACAATTTTTGTCAAACACGGTTGCTGTAAACACATCTTGTCTTATAAGTCTAAATATATCCGTTAAACATCATTCCGGTATAAGCCGAAAGGTTATAAGGATCAGGGAATGACCTTAATGGATTCTTGTATGCAATAATCTTATTGTTGACATAGTCCATAGGGTTGAGTGCAATATCCTCAGCCTTTTCTTTAATGGAATTCTTAAACGAATTAAGGCTTTCATAAATGTGGCTTAAGGCGTCTTTGTTATCAGCGTTAATAATAACTTCCTTGTCAGCGCTTATAGTTCCGTCTTTATTAAGCGAAAGTCCGCTGTCTGCAAGCTGCTTCTTGTATGAGCGTGCAATTGATGCGATTTCATTCTGGAGCTTTTCTGTTCCCTGAAAATGATTATTATTCTCATCATTAGTAACAGAGATAAGGTTGTTGTAACCAGCTACAAGTTCGTTAAGACTTTCCACAATAGAGTCTGCATCTGCCTTGAGGCTTATTGTTACAGGTTCTTCTGTTACCTTTGATAATTTGACATCATATGATTTGTTGATTGTTATTGAATTGCTCATAGATGAGCGTTCATCACCATCAACATCAAATATGGCGTTGGCTGGATATTGTGTAACCCTGTCAAGTCCAAGGGTATCAATGAGCGGCTGGTTGCTAGCATCATCTGACTTTATGGAGAATATAACAGGAGTTGTTCCGTTAATGCCGGTTGCTTCTGATTCAATATTAATAGCTGTATTGCCTAGATTATCTTCCTTGATATTAGCTGTAAGTCCAATGTTGGAGCGGTTGATAAGTCTTGCAATCTTGTTCTGTATATTATTAGTTGTCTCGGAGTTGTCCACTTTAAACTGGAACTCATATATAACATCATTGATTGATAAATCAAAAGAATATTCGCCAGGTTTTATATGCTTTGAACGTGGCTGTAGGTAGTTACCTGTATTAAGCTGTGAACAGGCTAACTGTTTAACATTTATATCAAAGCTTTCATCATCTGATGCTGCACCAAAGTCGGTGATGTAACTGGCATTGACGGCAGAAGCATTGCTTGATACAGCAGACTTCTTAAATGTCATTGTACCATCAGCACCGTCAGATAAATCCTCAGTAATATTCTCTAACGCTCTTGCATGTTCTTTTAAATCAATGGCGTATTTCTGGGCAGCAGTTGATAAGTCTAATTTGTACACAGGAGTCTGGCTGTTAATCTTAACAACCTTGCTATATGTGTTCTTAAGCTGAGTTCTTGTATGTGAGTCATACTTGGAATTAGATTTGTTCCCGTACTGGGATAAATAATAGCTGTATACACTACTAATCATAACAGTCACCTCCCTGTCTGTATGTATAATTGGTATAATGTGTATCGTCACAAAATATTTAATATATTACTATAATTACATATAAAACACATAAATATATAACTTTAACTGTCTTATAGTGGCTTATAGTGTCGGATATAGTAACTCCATTTGCTATATCCATAAACTTTATTATATTTTATAAGGAATGGCTTGATTTTGCAATATACATATAGTAGAATGTTTAAGGTTTTTTGAAAATATTTATATAAATAATGTATAAATTATAAAAATCTGGTTGACGAAATATCAAAAAATATGTTATATTAGGCTGGCTATGGAAGCGGTCTTTTTTTTATGCCCGAAACTTACCCAACAGTTCAGGTATTAAAGAAAAACCAATTGGTGTTAATAACACCTGCAAAATAAATAATTGGAGGTGGAAGTTGTGCGAGTAAAGATAACATTGGCATGTACTGAGTGTAAACAGCGCAATTACAACATGACTAAGGAAAAGAAAGCTCATCCGGACAGAATGGAAACAAAGAAATATTGCAAGTTCTGTAAGTCACACACATTACACAAGGAAACAAAGTAATTGGTATCAGTGAGGTATTAAGATGAGTGAAGCTGTTAAGACAAAAAAACAGAAAAAGAGCTGGTTCAAGGGCTTAAAGGCAGAGTTCTCTAAGATTATTTGGCCAGACCAGAAGTCACTTACAAAGGAAACCATCGCTGTATTGGTTGTATCCGTATTATTAGGTGTAATTATTTCAGTTGTGGACTTGATTGTTCGCTTTGGAATTGAATTCATTGTAAAGTAAGGAAAAGGTGATCAGATGGACGAAGCAAAATGGTATGTTGCCCATACTTATTCAGGATATGAGAATAAGGTTAAGGCTAATATCGAGAAAACTGTTGAAAACAGAAATCTTCAGGACCAGATTTTTGAAGTTCTTGTTCCGCTTGAAACAGTAGTGGAAGTTAAGGACGGCAAGAAGAAGACGGTTCAGAGGAAGACGTTTCCTGGATATGTCTTTGTAAAGATGGTGATGAATGATGACAGCTGGTATGTTGTCAGAAACACCAGGGGCGTAACAGGGTTTGTTGGTCCTGGATCTAAACCAGTACCATTATCTCCAGCTGAGATAAGATCATTCGGAATCAGCTCTGATGATGAAGAAGCTAAGCCAGTAGTTGAGTTTGCTGGTAAGGTAGGCGATCAAATCAAGATTCTTTCAGGTGCCTGGGAGGATACAGTAGGAGAAATTGTCAGCATTAATGAAGGCAAGCAGTGTGTTACAATTAATGTTGAGATGTTCGGTCGTGAAACACCGGTCGAGATTGATTTCACAGACGTGAAATTACTGTAAGATTTAGGTCTTACAAGAAGTGGGAGGCTTTAAAGCCGCCATAAACCACATTATATTTAGGAGGTGCCACAATGGCAAAGAAAGTAACAGGTTATATTAAATTACAGATTCCTGCCGGCAAGGCTACACCAGCTCCACCAGTTGGTCCAGCACTTGGTCAGCATGGTGTTAACATTGTAGAATTTACAAAGCAGTTTAATGCAAAGACAGCAGATCAGGGCGACTTAATTATCCCTGTAGTAATCACAGTTTATGCTGATAGAAGCTTCAGCTTCATCACAAAGACTCCACCTGCTGCAGTTCTTCTTAAGAAGGCTTGCAATATTAAGTCAGGTTCAGGCGTGCCTAACAAGAATAAGGTTGCTACAATTAAGAGAGCAGAAGTTCAGAAGATTGCTGAGCTTAAGATGCCAGACTTAAATGCAGCTACAATCGAAGCAGCTACTTCAATGATCGAAGGTACTGCTAAGAGTATGGGTATTGTTGTAGAAGACTAATTCTATAACGAGGCTTTGAATAAAGATTGCTAAAGGTCTTTAAAGACATTTAGACAAGATTTTATTTTATAATTTGTTGATTTTCATAGAAGAACATGTGGCTGAGAATTAATCTCGGGATTGTTCAATATGTGGGAGGAAAGATGAAATCCTTCCGATAATACCACTAGGAGGTTTATATAATGAAAAGAGGAAAGAAATACGTTGAGGCAGCCAAGAATATTGACCGCCAGACATTATATGAAGCAACTGAAGCTGTTTCTTTAGTTAAGAAGAGTGCAGTTGCAAAGTTCGACGAGACAATTGAAGCTCATATCAGAACAGGTTGTGATGGACGTCACGCTGAGCAGCAGATCAGAGGAGCTGTTGTTCTTCCACACGGAACAGGTAAGACTGTAAAGGTATTAGTATTTGCTAAGGGTGCTAAGGCTGATGAAGCTGAAGCAGCAGGAGCAGATTTCGTTGGTGGCGAGGAATTAATTCCTAAGATCCAGAATGATAACTGGTTTGATTTTGATGTAGTAGTTGCTACACCTGATATGATGGGCGTTGTTGGTCGTTTAGGACGTGTACTCGGACCTAAGGGCTTAATGCCAAACCCTAAGGCTGGTACAGTTACAATGGATGTAACAAAAGCTGTTAATGATATCAAGGCTGGTAAGATCGAATACAGACTTGATAAGACAAATATCATTCATGTGCCAATTGGTAAGGCTTCATTCACAGAGGAGCAGTTATCAGACAACTTCCAGGCTATTATGGATGCAATCGTTAAGGCTAAACCAACTTCACTTAAGGGACAGTATTTAAAGAGTGTTGTTCTTACAGCTACTATGGGTCCTGGTGTAAAGGTTAGCACAGCTAAGTACGTTGGTTAATTATAATTAATTAATCATATGTAAGCTGATGAATGGATTAGCTTATTGCAGGATTTGGGTTATACAACGCAATATTACAAAGAATTAATGTATTCTTTGTGAATAACGGTTGACAACCAATATATTATGATAGTATACTATCAATGTTTGTGTTGCTATCTGGTTGATTTGGATATAGATTTATAATCTGTATCAGATTGATGTGATGGTTTCATAATATAATTAAAGTGAAAGTGATTTCACATTTTGCCTAAGACAGCAGGTCCCGCAAGGGTTAAAGGTAATACGCCTACCGAGGACAGACTTAATGCGTAAAGCATTGATTATCAGTTTATTCAGTCCTTCTGTCTTATAGATAGAAGGACTTTTTTATTAGAGCAATGAAGCATACTGCTTAAAGCATTATGCTGATTGTTATTGAATGAGCCTGATACATGTACGTCTGGGCAGAATATTATCTGGCAACAGATATAATCTAACAGGAGGTAAATATTCATGGCAAAAGTAGAACTTAAGCAGCCTATCGTAGACGAAATCAAAGCAAGCTTAGAAGGCGCTCAGGGCGTTGTGGTAGTTGACTACCGTGGCTTAACTGTTGAGCAGGATACACAGCTTCGTAAGCAGTTAAGAGAAGCTGGTGTTGTTTACAAGGTTTATAAGAATACTTTAGTAAAGAGAGCAATCGCAGGTACAGAATTCGAGCCAATGGCAGAAGTTCTTGAAGGACCTAACGCTATTGCAATCTGCAAGGAAGATGCTACAGCTCCAGCAAGAGTTTTAGCTAACTTTGCTAAGACAGCAGATGCACTTGAGCTTAAGTGTGGTGTTGTTGAAGGTACTTACTATGATGCTACTGGAATCGCAGCTATTGCTAACATTCCTTCAAGAGATGAACTTCTTGCTAAGTTCCTTGGAAGCATCCAGTCACCTATTACAAACTTTGCTCGTGTTATTAAGCAGATCGCTGAGAAGAACGAAGAGGTTGCATAATTACGCGGCATAATCAGTATGATTATTGACGGACAGGTGTGACTATGTCAGCCTGCTACGAAACTTAATTAAAAGACTATTAAAAAGGAGATTATAATAATGACTACTCAGGAAATTATCGAAGTTATTAAAGGTTTATCAGTATTAGAATTAAATGATTTAGTTAAAGCATGTGAAGAAGAATTTGGTGTTTCTGCAGCAGCAGGTGTTGTTGTAGCAGCAGGTGCAGCAGCAGGTGCAGCAGCAGAAGAAAAGACAGAATTTGACGTAGAACTTACAGAAGCTGGCGCTAACAAGGTTAAGGTTATCAAGGTTGTTCGTGAAATCACAGGTCTTGGATTAAAGGAAGCTAAGGAAGTTGTTGATGGCGCTCCTAAGGTTGTTAAGGAAGGCGCTTCTAAGGAAGAAGCTGAAGAAATCCAGAAGAAGCTTGAAGCTGAAGGTGCTAAGGTTACTCTTAAGTAATTCAGATTGTCAGTTTGATACTTGCTTGACATATATATGCCGTATGGCATAGCATATATGAACAGAATTTTTAATATATTGCGGTATGCTGAATAATCACTTGATTTTTTGAAGCATATTTGGTATATTATATAAAATGTGAAAAAGTTCCAGTTGTTGTATTGACAGCTGGAACTTTTTTTGTTACTATGAATAATGCACTATTATGGTATGGTGTGCATAGTATTTGCACGCATATCGATAATGTAATAAATTAATGTAAAGTAAAGAAAACTAAGGGGTGAAACGTCAATGGAGAAAAACAGAATACGTCCAGTAAAGTCAGGCAAATCGATGCGTATGAGTTACTCAAGACAGAAAGAAGTTCTTGAGATGCCTAACCTTATTGAAGTACAAAAAGATTCTTACCAGTGGTTTTTAAATGAAGGCTTAAAGGAAGTCTTTAGCGACATCTCTCCAATTGCAGATTATAACGGAAGGCTCAGTCTTGAATTCGTTGATTTTGCATTATGTGAGGAAGAGAGAAAGTACTCTATAGAAGAGTGCAAGGAAAGGGATGCTACATATGCAGCTCCACTTAAGGTACGTGTAAGACTTCATAATAAAGAGAGCGAAGATATAAGCGAACATGAAATCTTTATGGGTGACCTTCCTTTAATGACTAAGACCGGTACATTTGTGATTAATGGTGCAGAACGAGTTATTGTCAGCCAGCTGGTACGTTCACCTGGTATTTATTATGATATACAGAAGGATAAGTATGGAAAGATATTCCTCTACAGTTCAACAGTAATTCCTAACAGAGGTGCGTGGTTAGAGTATGAAACAGATGCTAACGATGTATTCTATGTTAAGGTTGATCGTAATAAGAAAGTACCTATTACAGTTCTTATAAGAGCACTTGGTTTTGGTACTAACGCAGAGATTCTTGACATATTTGGTGAAGAGCCTAAGCTTCTTGCAACAATGGAGAAGGATACATCTACTAACTATCAGGAAGGTGTACTTGAACTTTATAAGAAGTTAAGACCAGGAGAACCATTATCAGTTGAGAGTGCAGAAGCACTTATTTCTGGTATGTTCTTTGATCCTAGAAGATATGACCTTGCAAGAGTAGGCCGTTATAAATTTAATAAGAAGCTTTCATTCAGAAACAGAATTGCAGGACACATTCTTGCAGAAGACGTTGTGGATGGCAATGGTGAAATCCTTGCTAATGCTGGTGATAAGCTTACAAGAGAGACAGCTGAGAAGATCCAGAATGCAGCTGTTTCAGCGGTATTTATTGCTGCTGAATTAAAGGGTGCAGAAGGTGCAGTTACTAAGAGAACAGTTAAGGTTCTTTCTAATCTTGCTGTAGATATCACTAAGTGGGTAGATATCACAACAGAAGAAGCTAAGGAATTAGGAATTAACGAAGCTGTTTATTATCCGGTTCTTGCACAGATTTTAGCTGATAATGAGTCACTTGATGATATCAAGGATGCTATTGCTAAGAATACAGCAGACCTTATGCCAAAGCATATTACAGTAGAAGATATTCTTGCATCTATTAATTATAATATGCACCTTGAGTATGGCATTGGATACAAGGATGATATCGATCACCTTGGTAACAGAAGAATAAGAGCTGTTGGTGAATTATTACAGAACCAGTTCAGAATTGGTATTTCAAGAATGGAAAGAGTTGTTCGTGAAAGAATGTCAACTCAGGACTTAAGCGGTATTTCACCACAGTCATTAATTAATATTAAGCCTGTAACAGCAGCTATCAAGGAATTCTTTGGTAGTTCACAGCTTTCTCAGTTTATGGATCAGAATAACCCATTATCTGAGATTACACATAAGAGACGTCTTTCAGCACTTGGTCCTGGTGGTCTTTCGAGAGATCGTGCAGGTTTCGAGGTTCGAGATGTACATTATACACACTATGGTAGAATGTGTCCTATCGAAACACCTGAAGGTCCTAATATCGGTCTTATTAACTCACTTGCTTCATATGCAAGAATTAATGAGTACGGATTTGTCGAAGCACCTTATCGTATAATCGATAAGACAGACCCTAAGAATCCTAGAGTTACAGATGAAGTACATTACTTCACAGCAGATGAGGAAGATGATTTCCATGTAGCACAGGCTAATGCAGAGATAGATGAGAATGGATACTTCGTTAAGAATACAGTATCAGGACGTTACAGAGAAGAAACATCAGAATTTGATAAGAGTATGATTGATCTTATGGACGTATCTCCTAAGATGGTGTTCTCAGTGGCTACATCTATGATACCTTTCCTTCAGAATGATGACTGTACACGTGCCCTTATGGGTTCTAACATGCAGCGTCAGGCGGTGCCTCTTCTTATGACAGAAGCACCAGTAATCGGTACAGGTATAGAGAATAAGACAGCGTGTGACTCAGGTGTATGTGTAGTTGCAGAAGAAGATGGTGTTGTACTTTCATCAGAATCTAACAGAATTCTTGTAAAAGAGACAAGTGGAAAGGTTCACGAGTACAAGCTTACAAAGTTCTCAAGAAGTAACCAGAGTAACTGCTATAACCAGAGACCTATCGTATTTAAGGGAGATGAGGTTAAGGCAGGAGATGTTATCGCAGATGGTCCTTCAACATCTAATGGTGAGATTGCCCTTGGTAAGAACCCTCTTATCGGTTTTATGACTTGGGAAGGTTACAACTATGAGGATGCTGTACTTCTTAGTGAGAGATTAGTAAGAGATGATGTTTATACATCAATTCATATAGAAGAATATGATACAGAAGCAAGAGATACTAAGTTAGGACCAGAAGAAATCACAAGAGATTTACCTTCTACAGGTTCAGATGCGGTTAAGGATCTTGATGAAGATGGTATCATTCGTATCGGTGCTGAGGTAAGAGCTGGTGATATCCTTGTTGGTAAGGTTACTCCAAAGGGTGAGACAGAGCTTACAGCAGAAGAAAGACTTCTTAGAGCTATCTTTGGTGAGAAGGCAAGAGAAGTAAGAGATACATCACTTAAAGTTCCACATGGTGCTTATGGTATCGTTGTAGGCGTTAAGGTGTTTACAAGAGAAAATGGAGATGAATTAGCTCCAGGTGTTAACAAGAATGTCCGTATCTATATCGCACAGAAGAGAAAGATTTCTGTAGGTGATAAGATGGCTGGTCGTCATGGTAACAAGGGTGTCGTTTCAAGAGTTCTTCCAGTAGAAGATATGCCATTCCTTCCTAATGGACGTCCGCTTGATATTGTACTTAATCCTCTTGGTGTGCCTTCGCGTATGAATATCGGACAGGTGCTTGAAATTCACTTAAGCCTTGCTGCCAAAGTATTAGGTTTTAACGTAGCAACACCTATCTTTGATGGAGCTAACGAGAATGATATTATGGATACACTTGATATGGCTAATGCTTATGCTAATCATCCATTTGATGATGAAGAGCTTGCACGCGAAAAGGCAGATGCAGAAGCTAATGGTGAAGAATATCCTGCTGATATGACAACATTTACTGCTGAATACAAGGAACTTTTAAGAGATGACGTATTCCAGTTCCTTTCAGATAACAGAGCTCACAGAGCTGAATGGAAGGGTGTTCCAATCGGAAGAGATGGTAAAGTAAGACTTCGCGATGGTAGAACAGGTGAATACTTCGATAGTCCGGTTACTATCGGTTTCATGCACTACTTAAAGCTCCATCACCTTGTTGATGATAAGATCCATGCTCGTTCAACTGGTCCTTACTCACTTGTAACTCAGCAGCCACTTGGTGGTAAAGCCCAGTTTGGTGGACAGAGATTCGGAGAAATGGAAGTATGGGCTCTTGAAGCTTATGGTGCATCTTATACACTTCAGGAAATCCTTACTGTTAAATCTGATGATGTTGTTGGTCGAGTTAAGACATATGAAGCTATTATTAAGGGTGAGAACATTCCTGAACCAGGAATTCCTGAATCATTCAAGGTTCTCCTTAAGGAACTTCAGTCACTTGCTCTTGATGTAAGGGTTCTTGATCAGGACAATAACGAAGTTAAGCTTCTTGAAAGTTCAGAATATGAAGTTACAGATTTCAAGAAGGTTCTTGATGATGGTGGTTATAAGAGAAGTAGCCGTGATGAAGAAAATGAATTAAAGAACGCAGGTTATCACGCAGAAAAGCAGGGTGATGACGGTGAGGCAACCATAGAAGAACTCGGATCAGAAGATGACGATTTCGATTATGACAGCTTAGATGATGACTATGATGATTACGGTGACGGAAATATAGAAGAATAATAGAAGGGAGCACTATAATGGCAGAAGAGATTAAGTCAAATAAATCAATGAAATTTGATAAAATTCAGATAAAGCTTGCTTCTCCTGAGAGTATTTTAGAGTGGTCTCACGGCGAGGTAACTAAGCCTGAGACTATCAATTACAGAACTTTAAAGCCAGAAAGAGATGGTCTGTTCTGTGAAAGAATATTCGGACCTAGCAAAGACTGGGAGTGTCATTGCGGTAAGTATAAGAAGATTAAAGATAAAGGCATCGTATGTGATAAGTGTGGTGTTGAGGTTACTAAGGCAAGTGTACGTAGAGATCGTATGGGTCATATCCACCTTGCTGCTCCAGTTTCACATATCTGGTATTTCAAGGGAATACCTAGCCGTATGGACCTTATCCTTGATATAGGTCCTAAGAATCTTGAGAAGGTACTTTACTTCGCTTCTTATATCGTAATTGATCCAGGCGAAACAGATATACCATTCAAGAAGATTCTTACAGAAACTGAGTACAGAGATCTTTATGATCAGTATGGTAATACATTCAGAGTTGGAATGGGTGCTGAGGCTATTTTAGAGCTTCTTCACAACGTCAACCTTGAAGAAGAAGTAGCTAAGCTCAAGGAAGAGCTTGCTACTACTACTTCACAGAAGGCTGCAAGACTTATTAAGAGAATTGAAGTTATGGATGCGTTCATTGCTGCTGGTACTAAGCCAGAATGGATGATTCTTACAGAAATTCCAGTTATCCCTCCAGATTTAAGACCTATGGTTCAGTTAGAGGGTGGACGTTTTGCAACATCTGACCTTAATGATCTTTATAGAAGAATTATCAACAGAAATAATCGTCTTGCAAGACTTATTGATCTTGGAGCACCAGAAATCATTGTTCGTAACGAGAAGAGAATGCTTCAGGAAGCTGTTGATGCACTTATAGATAATGGACGTAGAAATGGCCGTCCTGTAACAGGACCTGGTAACAGAGCTCTCAAGTCTTTATCAGACTTATTAAAGGGTAAGCAGGGACGTTTCAGACAGAACCTTCTTGGTAAGCGAGTTGACTACTCAGGACGTTCAGTTATCGTTGTAGGACCAGAACTTAAGATTTATCAGTGTGGTCTTCCTAAGGAAATGGCTATTGAGTTATTCAAGCCATTTGTTATGAGAGAATTAGTAAGGCGTGGTCTTGCTGAGAACATAAAGAAAGCCAAGAAGAGCGTAGAGCATCTTGAGACAGAAGTATGGGATGTACTTGAAGATGTTATCAAAGAGCATCCAGTTATGCTTAACCGTGCTCCTACACTTCACAGACTTGGTATTCAGGCATTTGAGCCAATCCTTGTAGAAGGTAAGGCTATTAAGCTTCATCCACTTGTTTGTACAGCTTTCAATGCCGATTTCGATGGTGACCAGATGGCGGTACATCTTCCATTGTCTGTAGAAGCTCAGGCAGAGTGTAGATTTATGCTTCTTTCACCTAACAACTTACTTAAGCCATCTGATGGTGGTCCTGTTGCTGTTCCTTCACAGGATATGGTACTTGGTATCTACTACCTTACACAGGAAAGACCTGGTGTTAAGGGTGAAGGTAAGATATTCAAGAGTGTTAATGAAGCACTTCTTGCTTATGAGAATGGAATCATAACACTTCATTCTAAGATTAAAGTTAAGATGACTAAGACTAATGCAGCTGGAGAAGAGATTTCAGGTGTTGTAGAGTCTACACTTGGTAGATTTATTTTCAATGAAATACTTCCTCAGGATTTAGGATATGTAGATAGAAGCAAGGAAGAGAACTTACTTCTTCCAGAAGTTGATTTCCATGTAGGAAAGAAACAGTTAAAGGATATTTTACAGCACGTTATCAATACACACGGTACAACAAGAACTGCTGAAGTTCTTGATGATATTAAGGCTATGGGTTACAAGTATTCTACTAGAGCGGCTATGACAGTTTCTATTTCGGAGATGACAGTGCCACCAGTTAAGAAGCAGCTTATAGCTGATGCTGAAAAGAAGGTTGAACAGATTAACATTAACTACAACAGAGGTCGTTCAACTGATGAAGAAAGATATAAGAATGTTATCAGAGTATGGCAGGAAACAGATAAGACATTGCTTGATGCACTTCTTTCTGGTCTTGATAAGTATAATAACATCTTTATGATGGCTGACTCAGGTGCCCGTGGTTCTAACCAGCAGATTAAGCAGCTTGCAGGTATGCGTGGTCTTATGGCAGATACTTCAGGTCATACAATCGAACTTCCAATCAAGTCTAACTTCCGTGAAGGTCTTGATGTACTGGAATACTTCATTTCAGCCCATGGTGCTCGTAAGGGTCTTTCAGATACAGCCCTTAGAACAGCCGATTCAGGTTACCTTACACGACGTCTTGTAGATGTTTCTCAGGATCTTATTATAAGAGAGACTGATTGTAGTGTTGGTAAGATAATACCTGGTATGTATGTTTATTCATTTGTTAACGATAGAGCTACTAATTCAAGTGATGCCAAGGAAGATATTCTTGAGCCATTACAGGAACGTATTACTGGAAGATATCTTGCAGAAGATATCAAAGACCCAGCTACAGGAGAGATTATCGTTGCAGCTAACCACCTTGTAACTCCTAAGAGAGCCGCAGCTATTATTAAGACTGGTGTAACACAGGTTAAGATAAGAACTATTCTTACTTGCCGTTCACACATCGGTGTATGTGCTAAGTGTTATGGTTCTAACCTTGCAACAGGTCAGGCAGTTCAGATTGGTGAAGCAGTTGGTATTATCGCTGCCCAGTCTATCGGTGAGCCTGGTACACAGCTTACTATGAGAACTTTCCATACTGGTGGTGTTGCCGGTGATAACATTACTCAGGGTCTTCCTAGAGTAGAGGAACTTTTCGAGGCAAGAAAGCCAAAGAGCCTTGCAGTTCTTGCAGAATTCGGTGGTGTTGTTAGCTTTTCTAAGACAGAGAAGAAGACAGATATTGTAATTACTGATGATGAGGGTAACTCAAAAGCTTATCCTGTATCAAGAGATACAAGAGTTAAGGTTCAGGAAGGACAGGTTGTTGTTAAGGGTGAAGAAATCACAGAAGGTTCAGAGAACCCACATGATATCGTTAGAATCCTTGGCGTAAGAGCTGTTCAGGATTATATGCTTCGTGAAGTTCAGAAGGTTTATCGTATTCAGGGTGTTGATATTAATGATAAGCATATTGAACTTATTGTTAGACAGATGCTTAAGAAGATAGTTATTGATTCTGCTGGAGATTCAGATTTCTTACCTGGTTCACAGGTTGATACTCTTGAATTCACAGAGGTTAATGAAAAGCTTGAAGAAGAAGGTAAGAGAAAAGCAACTGGTACACCAATTATTCTTGGTATTACCAAGGCATCACTTGCTACTAATTCATTCCTTTCAGCTGCTTCGTTCCAGGAGACAACAAAGGTTCTTACTGATGCAGCTATTAATGGTAAGGTTGACCCACTTATCGGTCTTAAAGAAAATGTTATCATTGGTAAGCTTATACCTGCTGGTACAGGTATGAAGAGATACCAGAATGTTGAACTTGACACAGCAGCAGCTTATGATGAGATTGAAGAGTCAGATGATGAAGTGTTAAGCTTTACTGAGGACTCAGATGAAACACTTGATTTTACAGAAAATGTAGATACATTAGATGCTGATGTAGAAGTTAGCGATGATGCTGATGTAACAGAAGATACAGAAGCGTAATATAATAAATATAGAAGCCGTTATCCATAGGAAAGCGGCTTCTTTTTTGTTTTATATAATATCAATAACAATGATAAAATAGTAATGTGCTATTTTAGTAATATTTCTAATAATAAATTTTTGAAAAACTCTTGACGAATTTATTCTAAAAATATATACTGAATAAGCGTGCGAATAAGCAACCGCTTATTTATGTACGCTGATTATATAGATGAGCAGTTTAAGATGACAGGCTCACGCATTTTTCTTAGTGATTATACTAAGTGCAACCATTCATTATTCTAATTCCGGGAGGTGAAAAAGGAATGCCAACATTTAACCAGTTAGTAAGACAGGGAAGAAAGTCAACAGTCAAGAAGTCTACAGCACCAGCTCTTCAGAAGGGATATAACTCACTTCAGAAGAAGGCTACAGACGTATCTGCACCACAGAAGAGAGGTGTTTGTACAGCTGTTAAGACTGCAACACCTAAGAAGCCTAACTCAGCTCTTAGAAAGATCGCCAGAGTACGTCTTTCTAATGGAATCGAAGTTACTTCATATATTCCAGGTGAGGGCCACAATCTTCAGGAACATAGCGTTGTTCTTATCAGAGGTGGTAGAGTTAAGGATTTACCAGGTACAAGATATCATATCATCAGAGGTACACTTGATACAGCAGGTGTAGCAAAGAGAAGACAGGCACGTTCTAAGTACGGTGCTAAGAGACCTAAGGATGCTAAGTAATTCATAAAGAATAAAGCATCATAAGTCTGTGATTGATTTACAGGGTAAGTCAGAATATTTGCAGATTATTGCATACAATAATTTACGAACAATTAAATTAATTAGTGCCGGAGTTAGATTAATCCGAAGGTTGCAGGTTTAAGATATACGGCGCGAACACAATTTAATTTGTGAGTACCGATGAATTAATGAAACGTCGTGAAGTGTCAGGCTGATGAAGCTGTAAGGCTTTATTGGTGTTAACAATAACGACAATACAATGTTAAGGAGGGAAGAACCGTGCCACGTAAAGGACATACTCAGAAGAGAGATGTATTAGCAGATCCTATTTACAATAACAAGGTGGTTACTAAGCTTATCAACAACATTATGCTTGATGGTAAGAGAGGAGTAGCACAGAAGATTGTATACGGAGCATTTGACAGAGTCGCAGCTAAGACTGAAAGACCTGCTTTAGAAGTATTCGAAGAGGCTATGAACAATATTATGCCAGTTCTCGAAGTAAAGGCTAGACGTATCGGTGGAGCAACATACCAGGTACCTATCGAAGTTAAGCCAGATAGAAGACAGGCTTTAGCTCTTCGTTGGATGACAACATTCTCAAGAGCAAGAGGCGAGAAGACTATGGAAGAAAGACTCGCTAATGAGATTCTTGATGCAGCTAATAACACAGGTGCATCTGTAAAGAGAAAAGAAGATATGCACAAGATGGCAGAAGCAAACAAGGCTTTTGCTCATTACAGATTCTAATAATAATTATAGGAGGTTTTATCCATGGCTGGAAGAGAATATCCATTGGAGAGAACCAGAAATATCGGAATTATGGCTCATATTGATGCTGGTAAGACAACATTAACAGAGCGTATCCTTTATTATACTGGTGTTAACCACAAGATTGGTGATACTCATGAAGGTACTGCTACTATGGACTGGATGGCCCAGGAGCAGGAAAGAGGTATCACAATCACTTCAGCTGCTACAACATGTCACTGGACACCTGAAAAAGAAGGTAAGCCAGATAAGACACAGCCAGAGTACCGTATCAATATTATTGATACTCCTGGTCACGTTGATTTCACAGTTGAAGTTGAGCGTTCACTTAGAGTACTTGATGGTGCTGTAGGTGTATTCGATGCACAGAACGGTGTTGAACCACAGTCAGAGAACGTATGGCGTCAGGCTGATAAGTACAACGTACCACGTATGGCATTTATGAACAAGATGGATAAGATGGGTGCAGATTTCTTCGGATCATGCAACCAGCTTATTACTAAGCTTGGAAAGAACCCTGTACTTGTACAGATTCCTATCGGTAAGGAAGACGAGTTCAAGGGTATCATCGACTTATTTGAAATGAAGGCTTATATCTTCAATGGCGATAAGGGTGATGATATTGAAGTTGGTGAAATTCCAGCTGATTTAAAGGATCAGGCAGAAGAATACCATGATAAGCTTATCGAGCAGTGTGCTGAACTTGATGAAGACCTTATGGAGAAGTTCTTTAATGATGAAGAACTTACAGTTCCAGAATTAAAGGCAGCTTTAAGAAAGGGTACTATCGAAGGTACAGCTATTCCTTGTCTTTGCGGTACAGCTTACAAGAACAAGGGTGTTCAGAAGCTTCTTGATGCAGTTATCGAATATATGCCAGCTCCTACAGATATCCCAGATATCACAGGTGTTGATGAAGACGGTAATGAAGTAACTAGAAAGTCATCTGATGATGAACCTTTCTCAGCTCTTGCATTCAAGATTATGACAGATCCATTCGTTGGTAAGTTAGCATTCTTCAGAGTTTACTCAGGTACATTAAACGGTGGTTCATATGTACTTAATGCTAATAAGAACAAGAAAGAAAGAGTTGGACGTATTCTTCAGATGCACGCCAACCAGAGAAAAGAAATAGATAAGGTTTACTCAGGAGATATTGCTGCTGCAGTAGGTCTTAAGATAACAGTTACAGGTGATACAATCTGTGATGAGCAGCATCCAGTTATCTTAGAGTCTATGGAATTCCCAGAGCCAGTTATCGAACTTGCTATTGAACCAAAGACTAAGAATGACCAGGGTAAGATGGGTGAAGCTTTAGCAAAGCTTGCTGAAGAAGATCCTACATTCCGTGCTCATACAGATCAGGAAACAGGTCAGACAATCATCGCTGGTATGGGTGAACTTCACCTTGATATCATCGTTGACAGACTTCTTCGTGAATTCAAGGTAGAAGCTAATGTAGGTGCACCTCAGGTTGCTTACAGAGAATGCTTTACAAAGCCAGTTGATATCGATAGCAAATATGCTAAGCAGTCAGGTGGACGTGGTCAGTATGGTCACTGTAAAGTACGTTTCTCACCACTTGAAGCTAACGTTGATAAGTTCGATGTTGAGACAAAGAATACAGTATTAATTAATGAACCTCCAGTTCTCTTCTGTGAGTCTTCAGTAGTTGGTGGTGCTATTCCTAAGGAATACATTCCTTCAGTTGCTGATGGTATCAGAGAAGCTGCTAACTCAGGTATCTTAGCTGGATTCCCAGTTCTTGGACTTAGAGCAGATATCTATGATGGATCTTACCATGAAGTCGATTCATCAGAAATGGCATTCCACATTGCTGGTTCTATGGCATTCAAGGATGCTATGGCTAAGGCAGCTCCAGCACTTCTTGAGCCTATTATGAAGGTTGAAGTTACAATGCCAGAAGAATATATGGGTGATGTTATCGGTGATATCAACTCGCGTAGAGGACGTATTGAAGGTATGGAAGACATCAGTGGTGGTAAGATGGTTAAGGCTTTCGTTCCACTTTCAGAGATGTTCGGATATGCTACAGATCTTCGTTCTAAGACACAGGGTCGTGGTAACTACTCTATGTTCTTCGATAAGTATGAGCAGGCTCCAAAGTCTGTTCAGGACAAGGTTATCGCTTCAAGAGCTAAATAATTAGTTTTTAAGTGATAGATGATAGTTAGAAGTGTCTGGCAGATGTCAGATATATTATAATTATCTTGATTATATAATGTACTGCGGAATACGGGTTACTGTATTTCGCAGTGGTATATATCAGGCGGATTTATATAATAAATATGTAAATTTGCCGTATAATTCAGATAAAAGTATTGGTTTACTATGCTTTTACTCAAAATATAGTTGAAATATTCTTTAAAAGATAATATAATAGATTTCAGCTATGAGAAGTCTGCTTGCAGACAATTATTCTATTTAATTAATTAGGAGGATTTTAAACAATGGCAAAGGCTAAATTTGAAAGAACAAAACCACATTGCAACATTGGTACAATTGGACACGTAGATCACGGTAAGACAACTCTTACAGCTGCTATCACAAAGACTCTTCATGAGAGACTTGGTACAGGTGAAGCTGTTGCATTTGAAAATATCGATAAGGCTCCAGAAGAAAGAGAAAGAGGTATCACAATCTCTACAGCTCACGTTGAGTACGAAACAGAGAAGAGACATTATGCACACGTTGACTGCCCAGGCCATGCTGATTATGTAAAGAACATGATTACTGGTGCTGCTCAGATGGATGCTGGTATCCTCGTTGTTGCTGCTACTGATGGTGTTATGGCTCAGACAAGAGAGCATATTCTTCTTGCTCGTCAGGTTGGTGTTCCTTACATCGTAGTATTTATGAACAAGTGTGATATGGTTGATGATCCAGAACTTCTTGAATTAGTAGATATGGAAATCAGAGAACTTCTTAACGAATATGACTTCCCAGGCGATGATACACCAATCATCCAGGGTTCAGCTCTTAAGGCTCTTGAAGATCCTAACAGCGAATGGGGTGACAAGATTCTTGAACTTATGCATACAATTGATGAGTATGTTCCAGATCCAGAAAGAGATACAGATAAGCCATTCCTTATGCCTATCGAAGATATCTTCTCTATCACAGGTCGTGGTACAGTTGCTACAGGTAGAGTAGAAAGAGGTGTTCTTAAGGTTAACGAGGAAGTTGAAATCGTTGGTATTCACGAAGACATCCGTAAGGTTGTTGTTACTGGTATCGAAATGTTCAGAAAGCTTCTTGATGAGGCAGAACCAGGTGATAACATTGGTGCACTTCTTAGAGGTGTTCAGAGAGACGAAATCGAAAGAGGACAGGTTCTCTGCAAGCCAGGTTCAATCACACCACACCACAAGTTTACAGCTCAGGTTTACGTATTAACAAAGGACGAAGGTGGACGTCATACTCCATTCTTCAACAACTACAGACCACAGTTCTACTTCAGAACAACTGATGTTACTGGTGTTTGTGAACTTCCAGCTGGTACAGAGATGTGCATGCCTGGTGATAACGTAGAAATGACAGTTGAACTTATCCATAACGTAGCTATGGAGCAGGGTCTTCGTTTCGCTATCCGTGAGGGTGGTAGAACAGTTGGTTCTGGTGCTGTTGCTACAATCATTGAATAATTGTTATTTATTATAGTAATTTTAAGGGTTTCCGAGATTTTTCGGAAGCCCTTTTTTCGTCCTAAAATAAATAAAAAAGCAAAATAAGTTTAATAGCGGGGACTAAACGATGTCTTAAAACAAATAATCTTTAAACAAAATTGAAACAAATAATATTCTATTTTGTAAATACTATGTCTTCTTTGGCATAGATCCTAATAAGCGATGATTGCTCTATAAATTTAATTTTGTCATTTTTGATACAAGAAAGGATTGCTGTTACAGCATCAGACTCATTTATAAAATCTACAGTTTATCAATAGTAGGTCTTATTTATAATATGGTTGGTTGTTAATAGAGTATTTCAACAGGAAATCACACAGGTGCTATTGTCAATTTACGAGGAACAAGTTAGAAAAAATTTATCATAATAAATAAGTGAAAGTAAAATTATTAAATATTTTTTTAATGTTTATAAGACTATATAAATGATATGATGTGAGTGTCAAAAGTAAATTTTGTCACTCACCGTTGTATCAGGATTGCTACATTGCTATGCAATTCACACATACGTCATAATATAACAGACAAAAAAAGAAGCAACTGTAAAACGAGTTGGTAGATAAAATACAAAATAGAATAATAGATTAAAGGGGTAAAAAGGTATGACTGCTAAAGAACTTATGAAACAATGCGAAGCTGAAGAAAAAGAATTGAAATTCAGGGAGTTTTCATCAGAAACAGCACTTGCAATTGGGATGGCACTTATAGAAGAAGCGAAAAAACGTGACAATAAAATATGTATAGATATTGCAATAGCCGGAAGAAGATTGTTTCATTATTCCAGTGATGGTAATGCTGTAAGTAATGATATTATGATTGAGCGTAAGAAAAAGACGGCAATGCATACCGGACATAGTTCATTGTGGGCACACTATATGCTTGAGGATTGTGGTATGAATATTAAAGAAAAGTGGGCATTAGAACCATCAGAGTATGCACAGGTGGGAGGTGCATTTCCAATAAGACTTGAGAATTGCCAGACAGTGATAGGCACAATAACATGCTCTGGTTTTAATCATGAACAGGATCATAGTATTATTATAGATGTTTGTAGAAAACTGAAAAAAGAAAATATTTTGTAAATTAATCAATTTTATTTGTTTTCAGGAGGTATGAAGTTTATATGAGCATGTATCATTTTATAATTATAGGTTCAGGCTGGAGAGCACTTTATTATGTCAGAATAGCAAAAGCAATGCCGGATATATTATGTCTTGATGCAATGCTGTGCCGCACACAGGAAAAAGCAGATAAGATGGCAGAAGAATTCGGTATACACACCACGACCTCTATAGAAGAGTGTGTAGGTTATAAACCGGATTTTGCTGTTGTGGCAGTGAATAAAACAAGTATATGTGATGTTTCAATAGAATGGATGGATAGAGGAATAACTGTTCTTTCTGAGACACCAGCAGCATTGGATATGGATTCGCTTAAAAAGTTATACAGATATCATATGTCTGATGATAAAACATATAAGAAACAGGTTGTTGCTGAACAATACAGAGAATATCCATATAACAAAGCACGGATTAAACTTGTTAATAGTGGTGTACTTGGCGATATCAGTTGTCTAAATATATCCCTTGCACACGAATATCACGGTTTCAGTCTTATAAGGGCATATCTTGGTATAAAACCTGATGAAAACTACACAGTGTCAGGTAAAATATATGAATTCCCGACAACTCAGACACTTACAAGATATGACAAATTTACAGATGGAAGAACAGCCCCTAAAAAAAGATGTGTAGCAGCATTTGAGTTTGAGAGTGGAAAGGTTGTATGGTATGATTTTGACTCTGAGCAGTACCGCTCACCTATCAGAAAGAATATGATAAAGGTGCAGGGTGTCAGAGGGGAGATTATTAACGATGAGCTGTATTATCTTGATGATAAAAATGAGGGACAGTATCAAAAGATTGTGACAGATGTGAATGTAACGCACACCAAAGATACTAATCCTAACTTGTCTATCGTTCGTGAAATAGAGAAAATAATGTGTGGTGAAAATGTACTGTATGAACCAGAATCAGGGATGCGTGGTTTGTCAGAAGATGAAACTGCAATAGCAAGTCTTATGTTAGGAACAGCAAAATACAGCAGAGGTGAGGCAGAATCACCATATAGTATGGAAGATGCATTTGCAGATGCGTATGCGGCAATATTGCTTGATGAAGCAGTAAGGACAGGGGATAAAGTTAGTAGTTGTATTGAAAAATAATAGGTAATGAAGAGGCAGTTCATATATCTCCTACAATAATAGTAGAATGCAAAATAAATATAGAAAGTTAATCATAGAATGGATTGCAAAATAAGTAAGAAAGGAACTATGAATAGTATGGAGAACAAAATATTAAAAGCGGCTCTTATAGGTGTTGGAAATATGGGAAAGAAATATGCACAGATGATAGTATCAGGTGGGGTATCCAATATAAAACTAACAGCAGTAGTTATACGAAGAGATGAACTTATGGAATGGGGAGAGACTCTTGTAAATACTGATGGTGAACATGTGAGAATATTCAGAAGTGCAGATGATATGTTTAAAGCAGAAGATATAGATACATTATTTGATGCAGTTATTATAGCAACTCCTCATAAAACGCACGCCAAGCTTGCGGTACAGGCATTTTCACTAGGAAAGGATGTCTTGTGCGATAAGCCGGCAGCATCAGATATAGGAGAAGCACTTACTATGAATGAAGCAGCTAAAAAGAGTGGAAGAATATATGGTATGGTGTTTCATCAGAGATTATATCCTAAGTATATGAAGATTAAGAGTATGATTGATGCAGGTGAGCTGGGGAAGCTAAGAAGGGTGAATCTTATTAATTCAAGATATTTAAGAACATCATATTATCATCATTCTGGCGCATGGAGAAGTAGTTTTACAGGTGAAGGCGGCGGCGCACTTATTAACCAGGGACAGCATATTCTTGATATGTTCCAGTATCTTTTTGGTATGCCGCAGAGAATGTTTGCACTTATACCATTTGGCAAATATAATGATTTTGCAGTAGATGATGAAGATACTATTATTATGGATTATGATAATGGCATGACGGCTTCATTTGTACTGACAACAGGAGAAGCGTGTCATGAAGAAAGACTGGAAATAATAGGAACAAAAGCAAAGCTGCTGCTTGAAGATAATACACTTACTATAACAAGACATCAGGATGTAGAAGAGTATATAAAAACGGAGATGGTTAATTCAAGGGAAAATATGCAATATGTGAAAGAAACAATTGAGTTTCCAAAGGCACCAGAGCCATATACAGAGCTGCTTAAAAGATTTGCCAGAGCTTCCTTAGAACATAATGATACATATCTTGTGTCGAAAGGTGAGGAAGGAATCAATTCCCTGATGTTGTGTGCAGGAGCTTATTATTCAGCATGTAATGGTATCCAGGTTAAGCTTCCAGTTGACGCGGAGGATTATAGCAGACTTATGGAAGAACTGATTATGAAGGAAAAGAGCATAAAGAATAATATATAAAAAATAATACAAGAAAAATAATATAATAAAATATAGTATAAAATGCTGCCACATAAAATGGCAGCATTTTAATTGGTAATTAATATTCAGAACCGCACCATCTTCCAGAAGCTCCACAAGGAAGCACAAGTCCGTTAGCGGATACAGGAAGTCCGACTTCATTAGAACTACAGTAGCCGTCAAAATCTTTAAGTTCTGTGCTTAACATATAAGTAAGAACTGCTGGCTGAAGTCCTGTTGTGTAGGAGTTGATAAGGAAGAATAATGGCTTGTCAGAAAGAAGCTTTGCACACAGCTTAACAAGTGGGTGTATAGCTTCTTCTATTTTCCATATCTCGCCCTTAGGACCTCTGCCATATGATGGAGGGTCCATAATAATAGCATCGTAGTGATTGCCACGTCTTATTTCTCTTTCAACGAATTTAACACAGTCATCGACTATCCAGCGGATAGGTTTGTCAATAAGTCCTGATGATGTGGCATTTTCTTTAGCCCACGCAATTATTCCCTTAGAGGCATCAACGTGTGTAACGTGAGCACCAGCGGCTGCACAGGCAAGAGTAGCACCACCAGTGTAGGCAAACAAGTTAAGAACCTTTATCTGTCTGTCAGGTTCATTATCTTTAGCTTTCTTTATAATTTCAGAGAACCAGTCCCAGTTGGCTGCCTGCTCAGGGAATATTCCTGTGTGCTTAAAGCTGAATGGCTTTAAGTTAAATGTAAGAGGAACATCAACAGAAGGACTTTCGTATTTTATTGTCCAGCTTTGTGGCAGGTCGAAGAATTCCCATTCGCCGCCTCCCTTAGAGCTTCTGTGATAATGTCCATTCATATGTTTCCATCTGTTGTCGTTCTTAGGTGTGTCCCATATAACCTGTGGGTCTGGGCGGACAAGAATGTAATTGCCCCAGCGTTCAAGCTTTTCTCCACAGGATGTATCTATAACTTCATAATCTTTCCAATTATCTGCAACAAACATATTGTAATTAAGTCCTTTCTTGTTTAAGCATATATATTAAGTATATAACAGATTGTATGGTTGGGGCAATCAAAAAGTACAGCGATTAGGATATAATTAACGTATGGTAGTGTATAATAATCATTTAATACAGTGATTAGGATATAATTAATGTGTGGCGGTATGTAATATGTGAAATGTATAGTTGTGCATATATTGCGTAACTTGAAAAATATACCATTTTACTGTAACATATAACAGACAAAAAATATAAATTGTTATATGGTATTAGTATTAAAAGTAACTATTGATAATTTCATCGTATATATGAAAGAAAGGAAAATGCACATTTGAAAAATATATCTTTTAAAACAGCAAAGAACGATATTATAGCAGGAATTATTGTAGCGTTAGTGTCAATACCGATATCTATGGGGTATGCACAGATAGCAGGGCTTCCAGCAGCATATGGACTGTATGGTTCGCTTATACCGGTGCTTATATATGCTTTTACAACAACATCACCACAGTTCGTATTTGGTGTAGATGCAACGCCGGCGGTGCTTGTAGGTGGTACGTTATCGGCACTTGGCATTACTTCAGGCTCTGAGGAAGCGATGAAGCTTGTGCCGGTCATTACATTTGTTGTTGCAATATGGCTCTTGATATTCAGTCTTATTAAAGCAGGACGAATAGTTAATTACATATCAACGCCGGTTATGGGAGGTTTTATAAGTGGAATTGGTATTACAATAATACTTATGCAGGTTCCAAAGCTGTTTGGTGGTTCTGCAGGTACAGGAGAACTTATTGAACTGGGTATCCACATATGGGGACAACTTCAATATTTTAATGTGTTATCGGCAGTTCTTGGATTTGGAACAGTTGTAATTATACTTGTTGCAAAGAAATATATTCCGAAGTTTCCAATGTCAGTTGTGCTTATGGTGCTTGGTGCAATGGCAACAGCATTTTTACACATTGACAGATTAGGGGTTAAGCTTCTGCCTCACGTTGATTCGGGATTTCCGAAGCTTATGGTACCCGATTTTACATTATTAAAGACAGATACATCAGATATAATTATACTTGGACTTACCTGTGCACTTGTTATTATGGCACAGACACTGCTTGCCACTAATAACTATGCTAACAGATATGGATATAAGGTTGATAATAACAGAGAGGTGCTTGCTTATTCTTTAGCCAATATAGCTTCTTCGGTATCAGGAAGCTGCCCTCTTAACGGAAGCGTATCAAGAACAGGTATAGCTGACCAGTTTGGCTGTAAATCACAGCTTATGTCAGTTACAGCTTCAATTACAATGCTTGTTGTCGTGCTTTTTGCGACACCTGTGCTTGAATATCTTCCTGTGCCTATTCTTACAGGAATTGTCGTTGCTGCACTTATCGGAATAGTTGAATATAAGCTTGCTGATAAACTTAGAAAAGTCAACAGGGCGGAGTTCTTTATATTTCTTGCGGCTATGTTTGGCGTATTATTATTTGGAACTATATATGGCGTTATTATAGGTGTTATTCTTTCATTTATAGCGGTAATAATAAGGGCAGTTGTTCCTCCAAGATCATTTCTTGGCTGTATACCAGGACACGAGGGCTTCTATAATCTTAACCGTAACAAGAACGCTTTGCAGATAGAACACACATTATTATATAGATTCAGTGGTAATCTTTTCTTTGCAAATGTGTCTACATTTTTGCAGGATATAGAAAATGCCATAAATGACGATACAAAGATTATAATAGTTGATGCGAGCGGTATCGGAAGCATAGATATAACAGCAGCAGACAGGCTTGTATCATTTAATAAAATATTAAAGGGTAAAGGAATACACTTTTATATAACTGAGCACGTTGACCATGTAAATGACCAGTTAAGGCAGTTGGGTGCTGGCTGTCTTGTTGAGGAAGGTGTCACAAGAAGAACAATATCGCTTGCTTTAAGAGATGCCGGTGTTGACAGGCCTTATCCGCTTGTTGGTAGTCCTGAGCAGGTTGCTGTACACGAGGATTTTATTGAGGATAACGAAAGGCTTGCAGAGATAGAGTGGGCATTTGGCAAGGATGCCGCAGAATGGCTTGATAAATATGCTGTACAGGTTACAGATGACATTACAAGTAGTATTGATGGGGGGTCATCTGAGCTTGCAGATAATGTTCTTGATAAGGCGGAAAGCAAGAATGCTTGGGGTAGAATTGGCTTATTTGATGAAGATGAACTTCTTGAGAGAGTTGAAATGCACTTATCTGAGCTTGCACAGAACAGCAATGCAGAAGAGTTAGAGGAGCATATTGAACAGAGAAGATTAAGGCTTGAGGCTAAGATTGCGAAGTTAAATCCGGATGCGTTAAAGCATTTAAGGGAACATAGAAAAGAAGTGTTACAGAGATTTAAAGAGAACAATCCAGAAGCGTATGCTCATATGATACAGCATAGAAAGGAACATATAAGCAGGCTGGAGAAAGAAAAGCCGGAGCTTGCTGCTAAGATGAAGGAATTCTATAAGCTTGATGATTAAACTGTCATATATCATTATATATAAGGGAAGGTTTTATTGTGAATATATTAAATGTTGAAAAAGTGAGCAAAGCATTTGGTGAGAAAGTGCTTCTTGACAATGTCACACTTGGGATTAATAAGGGTGACAAGATCGGAATTATAGGAGTTAATGGAACTGGAAAGTCTACACTGCTTAAAATAATTGCCGGCATTGAAGAACCTGATGAGGGTAATATTATAAAAGGAAGAAAAGTTACTGTTACATATCTTGCACAGTCACCAGATTATATTAAAGATGAAAATGTACTTTCATATGTGCTTCGTGGCAAAGATTCATCGAATGAGCCAAAGGCGAAGGAAATACTTAATAAGCTGGGCATAGATGTATATGATGCTCCTATGGACAAGCTATCTGGTGGACAGAAAAAGAGGGTTGCATTGGCAAAAGTGTTAGTTGAACCTACAGAGGTACTTATACTTGATGAGCCGACTAATCATCTGGATAATGATATGGTTGTGTGGCTTGAGCGGTATATCAAGGCATTTAAGGGTGAACTTCTTATGGTAACGCACGACAGGTATTTCCTTGACAATGTAACTAACAAGATAGTTGAGATAGACCACGCAGATCTTTACAGTTATGACTCTAATTATTCAGGATTCCTTGAATTAAAGACTGAAAGAGAACAGATGGAAAGAGCTACAGAGGCTAAAAGACAGAACACATTAAGAAGAGAACTTGAGTGGATAAGGAGAGGCTGTCAGGCACGTTCAACCAAGCAGCAGGCAAGAATAGATCGTTTTGAAGATATGAAAGAAGCTTCAAGACAGGCAAGAGCTAAGTTTGACAAAAGCCTTATGGATATGAGCTCTGTAAGCAGACGTCTTGGAAGAAAGACAATAGAACTTAACAATATAACTAAAGCTTATAATGGACATACATACATTAATGATTTTACATACATTTTCTTAAGGGATGACCGAATAGGCATAATTGGAAGCAATGGCTGTGGCAAGTCTACACTTATGAAGATAATAACAGGACAGATACAGCCTGACAGTGGAAGTGTTGAGATAGGCGATACAGTTCATATAGGCTATTTTATGCAGGAGAATGAGCCACTTGATGAGAATCAGACGGTGCTTGAGTTCGTAAGAAGCATAGGTGAGTATGTGCAGACAGTCGATGGCAAAGCGACAGCAAGCCAGATGTGTGAGAAATTCCTGTTCTCGCCTAAGCAGCAGTGGACACCGATAAGAAAGCTGTCTGGAGGAGAAAAGAGAAGACTGTATCTTTTAAGTGTGCTTATGAGTGCGCCTAATGTACTTATACTTGATGAGCCAACCAATGACCTGGATATTGAAACGCTTGAAGTATTAGAGGATTATCTTGATGGTTTTGCTGGGATTGTAATTACTGTTTCCCACGATAGATATTTTCTTGACAGGACAGTGGATAGAATATTTGCATTTGAGGCTGGAGGCCACCTTACACAGTATGAAGGAGGTTATTCAGACTATAAAGAAAAATGCGTTTCTTCTATATATAATGCGTCAGAAAATGGAGTTTCAAAAAGTAATTTATCATTAGGCAGTAATAGCGTAGTGGCAGGTGTAGATGTAACAGCAGGAGGCACGGCAGCAGGAAGAGTATCAGGTGGCGATACGGATAGTGTGCAGAAGGCTGTATCTGGCAGTAAGACACTTACAAGCAAGGAATATAATAAGTCAAGAAGCGAACGTCTTAAGTTTACTTATAAGGAACAGAAAGAGTACGAAACTATTGATGATGACATAGCGGCATTGGAAAAAGATATAGAAAGAATAGATGCAGAGATGTCTAAGTGTGCAACTGATTACGGAAAGCTTAATGACTTATCAAAGGAGAAGGCTGAAAAAGAAAAACAGCTTGACGAAAAGATGGACAGATGGGTATATCTTAATGACCTTGCGGAAAGAATTGCAAACCAGTAAAAGGTGTGTGTAAATAAAGCAGAAATGTTTATAAATATTCATTAAATAAAGCATATTGTGGATAAATAACAACTAGAATGGATAATAATTAAACCAGAGAAATATTATATGATTGTACTTAAAAAAATACAATAAAATAATATTTTTCTGGTTGATTTTATAGTAGGGGTAGTGTATATTAATACTTGCTGTGACATTGATAGCGTAGAAGCGTGAGGTTGCTATCCGTAAGGGTAGGTTTTCCGTGGAGCGAATGTCAAGGCCGGCAAGTCCGGCGAAGAATCTGGCGACAAGTCACTGTACCTAATATCATCTGCAAGATGCAGAAATGACACGTTGGTTAATCGGGATATACCAATAGCGGTTTCTCGATACGCGTGGGAGTGTGTACAGTCACCGCTTGTCGTGCTTAAACAATAAAGTGCGAAGGAGGCGACTTTTTTTATGGCAAATCAGGTAATAAGAATTACACTGAAAGCTTATGATCATCAGTTAATCGATCAGTCAGCTAAGAAAATCATCGAAACTGCTAAGAAGACAGGAGCAAATGTGAGTGGTCCAGTACCTCTTCCAACAAAGAAGGAAGTAGTTACAATACTTAGAGCTGTTCACAAGTATAAGGATTCAAGAGAACAGTTTGAACAGAGAACTCATAAGAGACTCATCGATGTATTATCACCATCTCAGAAGACTGTAGATGCATTATCTAAATTAGAAATGCCAGCTGGTGTATTCATCAACCTTAAGGTAATGAACTAATCATTACACAATTTTTCATTATTATTTAAGAGCAATAATCCTAAGGGTTTAATATAGAAGTAACGATACACGAAAGTGTAGCACAGTGGTGCAGGTTCCACTTATATTAGCTGTTCTAGGATGACAGGATGCGCTGTGCAAGCGTTATATATCGGGCGTTGAAACCGAAAGAAAGCCGCAGGTTTTTCTTTCAGATGAATATGCTCGAGCGAGCATATTCATCTTGTCCGCTGTAGATTAAACAGGAGGAATATCAATGAAGAAGGCAATTTTAGCTACAAAAGTCGGAATGACTCAAATCTTCAATGAAGACGGTGTTTTAACACCTGTAACTGTTCTTCAGGCTGGTCCTTGTGTTGTAACACAAGTTAAGACAGTAGAGAACGACGGTTACGATGCAGTTCAGGTTGGTTTTGCTGACATTAGAGAAAAGTTAGTAAACAAGCCTGTTAAAGGACATTTTGATAAGGCAGAGGTTCCTTACAAGAGATTCTTAAGAGAATTCAAGTTTGAAAATGCTTCAGAATACTCAGTAAAGGATGAAATCAAAGCTGATATCTTCGCAGCAGGCGATAAGGTAGATGCAACTGCTATTTCAAAGGGTAAAGGTTTCCAGGGCGCAATCAAGAGATTAGGCCAGTCAAGAGGACCTATGGCTCATGGTTCTAAGTTCCACAGACATCAGGGTTCAAACGGATCAGCAACAACACCTGGTAGAGTATTCAAGGGAAAAGGAATGCCTGGACATATGGGTTCTAAGAGAATCACAATCCAGAATCTTGAAGTAGTAAGAGTTGATGTTGAAAACAACGTAATCTTAGTTAAGGGTGCTGTACCTGGACCTAAGAAATCATTAGTAACACTGAAAGAAACAGTAAAGGCTAGCAAGTAGTTTTTACTAAGGAAGGAGGACCACACAGATGGCAAACGTATCTGTTTACAATATTGAAGGCAAGGAAGTTGGCTCAATCGAATTAAACGATGCAGTATTTGGTGTTGAAGTTAATGAACATCTTGTACACATGGCAGTAGTTAACCAGCTTGCAAATAATCGTCAGGGAACACAGAGCGCTAAGACACGTTCAGAAGTTTCTGGTGGCGGAAGAAAACCTTGGAGACAGAAGGGAACTGGTCATGCAAGACAGGGTTCTACAAGAGCTCCACAGTGGACAGGCGGCGGTATCGTATTTGCACCAAAGCCAAGAGATTATTCATTCAAGATGAATAAGAAGGAAAAGAGAATCGCTCTTCTCTCTGCATTATCTTCAAAGGTTGCAGAAAGCAAGATCGTTGTACTTGATGAGTTCAAGTTAGATGAAATCAAGACAAAGAAGTTCGTAGAAGTTATGAACAACTTAAAGGTTGAAAACGCATTAGTAGTTCTTGAAGGAGAGAACAAGAACGTAGTTCTTTCAGGAAGAAACATTCCTTCAGTTAAGGTTACAGCTACTAACGAAATCAACACATATGACGTACTTAAGTACACAACATTAGTTGTTACTAAGGCCGCTGTAGAGAAATTAGAGGAGGTGTATGCATAATGGCAAACGTACAGTATTATGATGTAATCCTCAAACCAGTTATAACAGAAAAGTCTATGGCTGATATGGCAGACAAGAAGTATACATTCTTAGTTCATACAGATGCTAACAAGACTATGATTAAAGAAGCTGTTGAAAAGATGTTCGAAGGAACAAAGGTTGCCAGCGTTAACACAATGAACAGCGTTGGCAAGAAGAAGAGAAGAGGAAGAACAGTTGGTACAACTGCTAAGACTAAGAAGGCAATTGTTCAGTTAACAGCTGATAGCAAAGATATCGAAATCTTTGAAGGACTTTAAGATTTAGCAACATTTAATAGTGTAGAAAACAATATTACACAAGCTCGAAAGGAGAGAATATAATGGGAATTAGAACTTATAACCCATATACACCTTCCAGAAGAAACATGACTGGATCAGATTTCTCAGAAATCACAAAGACAACTCCTGAGAAATCATTACTCGCTAAGAAGAGTAAGACTGCTGGCCGTAACAACCAGGGTAAGATCACTGTTAGACATCATGGTGGTGGAAACAGACAGAAATATAGATTAATAGATTTCAAGAGAAATAAAGAAGGCGTTCCTGCAAAGGTTATCGGTATCGAGTACGATCCTAACAGAACAGCTAATATCGCACTTATCTGCTACGCAGATGGTGAGAAATCATATATCCTTGCTCCTCAGGGATTAACAGATGGCATGACAGTACAGAATGGTGCTGGTGCTGAAGTAAGAGTTGGTAACTGCTTACCACTTACAGAGATTCCTGTAGGTACACAGGTACACAACATTGAGTTATATCCAGGTAAGGGTGGACAGCTTGTTCGTTCTGCTGGTAACTCAGCTCAGTTAATGGCTAAGGAAGGTAAGTATGCAACATTAAGACTTCCTTCTGGCGAAATGAGAATGGTACCAATTATCTGCCGCGCAACAATCGGTGTTGTAGGTAATGGAGATCACAACCTTATTAATCTTGGTAAGGCTGGACGTAAGAGACATATGGGTATCAGACCTACAGTTCGTGGTTCTGTTATGAACCCTAACGACCATCCACACGGTGGTGGTGAAGGTAGAGCACCAGTTGGTCGTCCAAGCCCAATGACACCTTGGGGTAAGCCTGCTATGGGTCTTAAGACTCGTAAGAAGAAAAAAGCTTCTAACAAGCTTATCGTAAGAAGAAGAGATGGAAAGGCTATTAAGTAATTAATAGTACATTTTAATTAACATTTAACTAAGATTTGATAGATTATAAGGAGGTTTCAACCTATGGCTCGTTCACTTAAAAAAGGACCATTCGCGGACGAAAGCTTACTTAAGAAGGTAGATGCATTAAACGCATCAAACGACAAGCAGGTTATTAAGACATGGTCACGTCGTTCAACAATTTTCCCTTCATTCGTAGGCCATACAATTGCAGTTCATGACGGAAGAAAGCATGTTCCTGTATATGTTACAGAGGATATGGTTGGTCATAAGCTCGGTGAGTTCGTTGCTACAAGAACTTACAGAGGACACGGCAAAGACGAAAAGAAGAGTAGATAATTTGTATTATTTGAAAGGAGGTTTAATCGATGGCTAAAGGACATAGATCCCAGATTAAACGTGAAAGAAACGCTGTTAAGGACACAAGACCAAGCGCAAAGTTATCTTACGCAAGAGTATCTGTTCAGAAGGCTTGTTTCGTATTAGATGCTATTAGAGGCAAGAGCCTTGAAGAAGCACTTGGTATCGTTATGTACAACCCAAGATATGCTTCATCACTTATAGAGAAGTTATTAAAGTCAGCTGCTGCTAATGCAGAGAACAATAACGGTATGGACCCAAGCAAGTTATATGTAGAAGAATGCTACGCTAACAAGGGACCAACAATGAAGAGAGTCCATCCAAGAGCACAGGGTAGAGCTTATAGAATCGAAAAGAGAATGAGCCATATCACTGTAATATTAAATGAAAGATAATTGCATTTCCTAAAGAATAGAAAGGAGATTTTATGGGACAGAAAGTTAATCCTCATGGTTTAAGAGTCGGCGTTATCAAAGACTGGGACTCTAAGTGGTATGCAGAAGAAACTTTTGCAGATAACCTTGTAGAAGATTATAACATTAGAAAATTCCTTAAGAATAAGTTATACGCTGCAGGAATTTCAAAGATTGAAACAGAAAGAGCTTCAGATAGATTAAAGATTATCATTCACACAGCTAAGCCAGGTGTTGTTATTGGTAAGGGTGGTGCTGAAATCGAAGCACTTAAGAAGCAGGTTGAAAAGCTTACAAGCGCTAAGAGACTTAGCATTGATATTAAAGAAGTTAAGAGACCAGATAAGGATGCTCAGTTAGTAGCTGAGAACATCGCACAGCAGTTAGAGAATCGTATCTCTTTCAGAAGAGCTATGAAGTCTTGCATGGGAAGAACTATGAAGCAGGGTGCTAAGGGTATTAAGACATCTTGTTCAGGTCGTCTCGGCGGTGCTGATATGGCTCGTACAGAGTTCTATAGTGAAGGTACAATTCCTCTTCAGACACTTCGTGCAGATATAGATTACGGATTTGCAGAAGCTAACACAACTTATGGTAAAGTTGGTGTTAAGGTATGGATCTATGAAGGTGAGGTACTTCCAACAAAGACTAACAAGGAAGGGAGCGATAAGTAATGTTACTACCTAAGAGAGTTAAACATCGTAGACAGTTCCGTGGTTCTATGGCAGGTAAGGCAACAAGAGGTAACAGAATCACTAATGGTGAATATGGTATCGTTGCAACAGAACCATGCTGGATCAAGTCAAACCAGATAGAAGCAGCCCGTGTAGCTATGACAAGATACATTAAGCGTGGCGGTAAAGTATTTATAAAGATTTTCCCAGATAAGCCGGTAACAGGTAAGCCTATCGGTGTTCGTATGGGTAAAGGTAAAGGTAACTTAGAGTGCTGGGTAGCAGTAGTTAAACCTGGACGTGTTATGTTCGAGATTTCAGGTGTACCTGAAGAAACAGCAAGAGAAGCATTACGTCTTGCAACTCATAAACTTCCTTGCAAGTGCAAGATCGTTTCACGTGCAGACTTAGAAGGCGGTGATAACAGTGAAAATTAATAAGTATGTAGAAGATTTAAAGGCAAAATCAGCTGCAGAATTGAATGAAGAATTAGTAGCTGCTAAGAAGGAACTTTTCAATTTAAGATTCCAGAACGCAACAAATCAGTTAGATAACACTAGCAGAATTAAAGAAGTTAGAAAGAACATTGCTAGAATTCAGACTGTAATTGCTCAGAAGAATGCTTAAATTACATTTATAAATGTGTAAGTATTTCCTAAGAAAGGAGAATAACTGTGGAAGAGAGAAATTTAAGAAAAACTCGTACAGGTAAAGTTATCAGCAATAAGATGGATAAGACAATTGTTGTTGCTGTAGAAGATAACGTTAAGCATCCACTTTACAACAAGATTGTAAAGAGAACATACAAGTTAAAGGCTCACGATGAGAACAACGAATGTTTAATCGGTGACGTTGTTAAGGTAATGGAAACTAGACCTTTATCTAAGGATAAGAGATGGAGATTAGTTGAAATTATCAGCAGAGCTAAATAATTTTAACAATTTAGAATTAGAATTGATATTACTGAAAGGGGTAGTATTATGGTACAACAGGAAACCAGACTTAAGGTTGCCGATAACACAGGTGCTAAAGAAATTCTTTGCATCAGAGTTATGGGTGGATCTACAAGAAGATATGCAAATATCGGTGATGTGATTGTCGCTACTGTTAAAGAAGCAACACCAGGCGGCGTTGTTAAAAAGGGCGATGTTGTTAAGGCCGTTGTTGTTCGTTCTGTAAAGGGCGCACGTCGTAAAGATGGCTCATACATTAAATTTGATGAAAATGCTGCTGTAATCATCAAGGATGATCAGACTCCTAAGGGAACTCGTATCTTTGGACCAGTAGCTAGAGAGTTAAGAGAAAAGAAGTTTATGAAGATCGTTTCTCTTGCTCCAGAAGTATTATAGGAGGTACCACAATGTCAGCTGTAAGAATTAAAAAAGGTGATACTGTTAAGGTAATCGCAGGTAAAGACAAGGGCAAGACAGGCAAGGTTATGTCTGTAAATGCTAAGAACCATACAGCATTAGTTGAGGGCGTTAACATGGTAACAAAGCATGCTAAGCCAAGTGCAGCTAATCAGCAGGGTGGAATTCTCCACCAGGAAGCACCAATCGATATCTCTAACATCGCTTATGTAGTTAAGGGTGATAAGACATCTAAGATTGGTTATGACTTCAAGGATGGTAAGAAAGTTCGTGTTGCTAAGGCAACTGGCGAAGTTATCGATTAATAAAGGAAGGAGGCAATAATTTTGAGTAGACTTAGAGATTTATACGAAAACGAAATCACTAAAAAAATGACAGATAAGTTCGGTTACAAGAACCCAATGATGGTTCCAAAGATCGACAAGATCGTAATAAATATGGGTGTTGGTGAAGCTAAAGAAAATTCAAAGCTTCTCGATGCAGCAGTTAAAGAACTCGAGACTATTTCAGGTCAGAAGGTAGTTCTTACAAGAGCTAAGAATTCAATTGCTAACTTCAAGTTAAGAGAAGGTCAGGCAATCGGATGCAAGGTTACACTTCGTGGTGAGAAGATGTACGAATTCCTTGACAGACTTGTTAATCTTGCATTACCAAGAGTTCGTGACTTCAGAGGCGTAAGCGCTGAATCATTTGATGGAAGAGGTAACTATGCTTTAGGTATCAAAGAGCAGATTATCTTCCCAGAAATCGAATACGATAAGATTGACAAAGTAAGAGGTATGGATGTTATTATTGCAACAACAGCTCATACAGATGAAGAGGCACGTGAATTACTTAGAATGTTCAACATGCCTTTCAAGAATTAATTATAGGAGGTAAATTTTAATGGCTAAGACTTCAATGAAGGTTAAGCAGCAGAGAGCACCTAAGTTCTCTACAAGAGCTTATACACGTTGTACAATATGTGGTCGTCCACATTCTGTTTTAAGAAAGTACGGAATCTGCAGAATTTGCTTCCGTGAATTAGCTTACAAGGGTCAGATCCCAGGAGTTAAGAAGGCATCTTGGTAAGATGAATTGATAATTACAATATGTAATTAATCAACAGTGGTTTGCCACTATTACCTTGATATATATGCATTAACATAGTTATACGGCGTACTGCCGTATGCTATATATGCATGAACAATTGACGTAGTCCCGGTAAGGGAAACCAGTGAATTATTTAAGGAGGAACATTTAAAATGACAGATCCAATTGCAGATATGCTTACAAGAATTCGTAATGCAAACACAGCAAAGCACGACACAGTTGATATCCCATCTTCAAAGATGAAGCTTTCTATAGCTAAGATTCTTTTAGATGAAGGTTATATCAAGTCTTATGAGCTTGTTGAGAATGGTAATTTCAACGACATCCGTGTTACATTAAAGTACGGTGCTGATAAGAATGAAAAGATTATCTCAGGTCTCCAGAGAATTTCTAAGCCAGGTCTTAGAGTTTATGCTAGCAAGGATGAACTTCCAAGAGTTCTCGGTGGTCTTGGTGTTGCAATTATCTCAACAAACAAAGGTGTTGTAACAGATAAGGAAGCTAGAAAGCTGGGCGTTGGTGGAGAAGTTCTCTGCTTCGTTTGGTAATTTATAATAGATACTCACTCACAAAGAAAACACGTTCCTATTTTTAAAGTGTTTTCTTAATCAAAATTAGGAGGTGCACGGCATGTCACGTATAGGAAGAATGCCTATCGCTGTCCCAGCAGGTGTTACTGTTGAGATCGCAGAAAATAACAAAGTGACTGTAAAGGGTCCTAAGGGTACACTTGAAAGAGTTTTACCTGCTGAGATGGACATTAAGATGGAAGGTTCAGAAATCGTTGTTTCTAGACCTAACGACTTAAAGAAGATGAAGTCATTACACGGATTAACAAGAACATTAATTCATAATATGGTAATCGGTGTTACAGAAGGATATGAGAAGAAGCTTGAAATCAACGGTGTTGGTTACAGAGCTCAGAAGCAGGGTAAGAAGCTTGTATTAGCTTTAGGTTACTCTCATCCAGTTGAAATGGAAGATCCAGAAGGAATCGAAACAACTGTTGATGGTACTAACGTTATCATCGTAAAAGGTATTAGTAAAGAAAAAGTTGGCCAGTACGCAGCTGAAATCAGAGCTAAGAGAGCTCCAGAGCCATATAAGGGCAAGGGTATCAAGTACTCTGATGAAGTTATTAGACGTAAGGTTGGTAAGACTGGTAAGAAATAATTAAAGGAGTGAATACAAAATGGTTAGTAAGAAGTCAAGAACAGTAGTTCGTGAAAATAAACATAGAAAATTACGTAATCGTTTCAGCGGTACAGCAGAAAGACCACGTTTAGCTGTATTTAGAAGCAATAATCATATGTACGCTCAGATTATTGACGACACAGTTGGTAAGACACTTGTTTCTGCTTCAACACTTGATAAGGACGTAAAGGCAGAACTTGAAAAGACTAATAACGTTGAAGCTGCTACAGTAGTTGGTACAGTAGTTGCTAAGAAGGCATTAGAAAAAGGTATTACAACTGTCGTTTATGATAGAGGCGGATTTGTATATGAAGGTAAAGTAAAGGCATTAGCAGAGGCAGCAAGAGAAGCTGGCCTTGAATTCTAAGCGGAAGGGAGAAACAAACAGTATGAAACGTACAATAATTGATGCTAGCAATTTAGAATTAAGAGATAATGTAGTATCAATCAAGCGTGTAACAAAGGTTGTAAAGGGCGGACGTAACATGCGTTTTGCAGCTTTAGTTGTTGTTGGTGACGGCAACGGACATGTTGGCGCTGGTGTTGGTAAGGCAGCTGAAGTTCCTGAAGCTATCCGTAAGGGAAAAGAAGATGCCATTAAGCATTTAGTAGAAGTTCCTATGGACGAGAATTCATCAGTTCCACATGACTTCATCGGAAAGTTCGGAGGAGCAACAGTTCTTCTTAAGAAGGCTCCAGAAGGTACTGGTATCATCGCAGGTGGTCCAGCTCGTTCAGTACTTGAACTTGCAGGTATTAAGAATATCCGTACAAAGTCACTTGGTTCTAATAACAAGCAGAATGCTGTATTAGCAACAATAGAAGGTCTTAAGTCTATGAAGACTCCAGAAGAAGTTGCAAGACTTCGTGGAAAGTCTGTTAGCGAGATCCTTGGCTAATTAACAAATAAACATTGATATAGTCGTTATTGACAGATGGAGGTTAAAATGGCTGATAAGAAGTTAAGAATAACTTTAGTTAAGTCTCCAATCAGTGCTGTTCCAAAGCATAGAAGAACTGTTGAAGCTATGGGTCTTACAAAGATGCATAAGACAGTAGAACTTCCAGACAATGCTTCAACAAGAGGACAGATTCAGCAGATTGGTTATATGTTAAAGGTAGAAGAAATTTAATTAATAAATCGGATAAGGAGGTGCAAAGATGGATTTATCTAATTTAAGCCCAGCAGAGGGCTCAGTAATGAGTGATAATTTCAGAAGAGGTCGTGGACATGGCTCTGGTAACGGCAAGACTGCTGGTAAGGGTCATAAGGGACAGAAAGCTCGTTCAGGAGCACCAAGACCAGGTTTCGAAGGTGGCCAGATGCCATTATATAGAAGAATTCCTAAGAGAGGTTTCACTAACAGAAACCGTAAGGAATTTGTTGCTATTAACATAAGCACATTAGAAAGATTTGATAATGGTGCAGAAGTTACAGTTGATACATTAATTGAATCAGGTATCGTTAAAAATCCTAAGGATGGTATTAAGATTCTTGCTAATGGTGAACTCACAAAGAAACTCAACGTTAAGGCTAACGCTTTCAGTGCTTCTGCAAAGGAAAAGATCGAAGCTCTTGGTGGTTCTTGCGAGGTGATCTAATATGTTAAAGACACTTGTAGGCGCTTTTAAGAACAAAGACATAAGAAAAAAGATTTTATATACTCTTATGATTCTTGTTGTTGTTAGAGTAGGAAGTTTGCTTCCTATTCCGGGAGTAGATACAGAGTATTTCAGTAGCTTACTTAGTGGAATTAATACTGGTGATTTGAGCTATCTTAGCGCATTTACAGGAGGTTCATTCGAAAGAATGTCCCTCTTTGCGTTAAGCATAACGCCATATATTACTTCATCTATTATTATGCAGCTTCTTGCTATTGCAATTCCTAAGTTAGAGGAAATGCAAAAAGAAGGTGAAGATGGTAGAAAGAAGATTGCAGCAATTACAAGATATGTAACAATTGCCCTCGCTCTTATAGAGAGTATAGCTATGGCTGTAGGTTTTGGTAGATCTGGACTTATCAAGGGATATCAGGGCTTTAGTACATTGCATTATATTGTAAGCATAATCGTAGTTGTTGCAGCACTTACAGCAGGTTCTGCAATGCTTATGTGGCTTGGTGAAAGAATTACCGAAAATGGTGTTGGTAATGGAATCTCAATTGTACTTTTAATTAACATTATTTCTGGTATGCCAAGTGATTTTGCTACGTTGTATAGCACATTTGTTGCACCTAGAACTATTGCAAAGGGTGTATTAGCAGCTGCAATTATTATTGCAATTCTTGTTGTAATGGTAGTTTTAGTATGCTTCTTACAGGATGGAGAGAGAAGAATTCCTGTTCAGTATTCACAGAAGGTTAGTGGCAGAAAGACATTTGGCGGACAGTCAACTAACATACCTTTAAAGGTTAATACTGCTGGTGTAATGCCTGTTATTTTCGCATCATCACTTATGCAGTTCCCTGTAATTATTGCACAGTTATTTGGAAAGTCATACGAATGGACCAGATATTTAAGCTCTTCATACTGGTGCAGAATATCAGCACCTAAGTATTCTATTGGGTTAATATTGTATATTGTATTGCTTATAATATTTGCATACTTCTATACATCAATTACATTTAATCCAATTGAAGTAGCTGATAACTTAAAGAAAGCTGGTGGAGTTATCCCTGGTATAACACCTGGTAAGTCTACTAGTGATTATCTTAATAATATATTAAACTACATCGTATTCGTAGGTGCAGTTGGATTACTCATCATCGCATTAATACCTATTATGTGTACAGGGTTCTTTAATGCAAGCGTTTCATTTGGTGGAACATCAGTAATCATCATCGTTGGTGTTGTACTTGAAACATTAAAGCAGATTGAATCGCAGATGGTTAATCGTTATTATAAAGGATTCTTAAGCGAATAGCTTATAAGTATTAGATGACTTGCCTGACAGTAATGTTGGGCGAGTCCTTTGTATATAAAAAAGAAATGAGGTAAACATATGAAGATTATTATGTTAGGAGCTCCTGGAGCTGGTAAGGGAACACAGGCAAAGAAAATAGCTGAAAAATACTCAATTCCTCATATTTCAACAGGAGATATTTTCAGAGCAAATATCAAGAATAATACAGAACTTGGCAAGAAAGCTAAGACATATATGGACAAGGGTGAGCTTGTACCAGACGAATTAGTTGTAGACCTTATAATGGATAGATTTAAGGAAGCTGACTGTGCTAATGGATACGTATTAGATGGTTTCCCAAGAACAATACCTCAGGCAGAAGCACTTGATAAGGCACTTGCTGCTAATAATGAAACAGTAGACTACGCTATTAACGTAGAAGTTCCAGACGAAAATATTATCAACAGAATGTCAGGAAGAAGGGCTTGCGTTGGTTGTGGTGCAACATACCATATCGAGTTCAATCCTACTAAGGTTGAAGGCATATGTGATGCTTGTGGTGAAAAGCTTATATTAAGAGATGATGATAAGCCAGAAACAGTTAAGAACAGGTTATCTGTATATCATGAGCAGACACAGCCATTGATTGATTACTATTCAAAGAAGGGTGTATTAGCTGAGGTTGATGGTACACAGTCAATGGAAAATGTATTTAATGCAATTGTTGATGTTTTAGGAAAGTAGGCTGAATATGTCTGTAACAGTTAAATCACAACGCGAAATCGAATTAATGAGAGAAGCTGGCAAGATACTTGGAACAGTCCTTAATGAACTTGAAAAGGAATGTAAACCGGGTGTTACAACTTATCATATTAATAAGATTGGCGAGGAAATGATAAGAAGCTACGGATGTATTCCTTCATTTAAGGGATATCAGGGGTATCCAGCCGCAATATGTGTATCAGTCAATGACGAGATAGTACACGGAATTCCATCAAAGAAGCGTGTATTAAAAGAAGGCGACATAGTAAGCCTTGATGCAGGAGTGATACACAAGGGTTATCATTCTGATGCCGCAAGAACTTACGGTATTGGAAAGATAAGCGATGAAGCGGCTAAATTGATAGAAGTGACAAGACAAAGTTTCTTCGAGGGTATTAAATATGCCAAAGAAGGATGCCACTTATATGAAATCTCCAATGCAATTGCACAATATAATGAGTCGTTTGGATATGGAGTTATCAGAGATCTTGTAGGTCACGGAATAGGAACAGAACTTCACGAAGAACCAGAGATACCTAATTTCAGACAGGACAGAAGAGGTATCAGGCTTTATGAGGGGATGACACTTGCGATTGAACCTATGGTATCAGCAGGCGATTATAAAGTCAGATGGTTAGATGATGACTGGACAGCATCAACATTTGACCATTCATTATCAGCACATTATGAGAATACTGTGCTTGTAACGAAAGCTGGACCAGAAATACTATCATTAGTAGAATAACTGATAATGGAGGGCAGGATTTGAATAATTATATAGGATATTTTGCTACATCATTAGCAGGGCACGATAAGGGATTAACATATGTTATTACAGGTGTTGATAATGAATATGTATATGTAACTGATGGCAGGCTCAGGCAGGTTGATGAGCCTAAAAAGAAAAAGTTAAAACATATTCAGCTTATCAAAATATGTGACGATACAATAAAAGACAAGATAAGTCGTAATATTAAGCTGACCAATGAAGATATTAAACTTGCAATTAAGAAGTATAATAACAGGTAAAGCAAACAGAGATTTAATAATAAGGAGGCAAATATGTCAAAGGCAGATGTAATAGAAATCGAAGGAAAAGTTGTTGAGAAGTTACCTAATGCATTTTTTAAGGTGGAACTTGAGAATGGACATCAGATACTTGCAACTATCAGTGGAAAGTTAAGAATGAACTTTATCAGAATTCTTCCAGGCGATAAGGTAACAATAGAGCTTTCTCCATATGACCTTACTAAGGGAAGAATTATCTGGAGAGATAAGTAATTATTTCAAAAACATCTAAAAATATATAATATTTTTGTGCAAATTTTTTTGCTTTAAATTGCAATTTTAGCTTGCATTTAAAAATATGACTATGCTATAATAGTCAACGAACTTGTCTGAAAGGAGGCTTTTGCAGTGAAGGTTAGATCATCAGTTAAACCAATTTGTGAAAAATGCAAAGTCATTAAGAGAAAGGGTAGAATCATGATTATTTGTGAGAACCCTAAGCACAAGCAGAGACAGGGTTAATCCTTATGGAGAGAAGTAGCTGATACTTCTCATGTTTGTGCGTTATGATATCGATATCACTAGTTGATGTCATAACATTGATGTTTGTTCTATCTAATCACTATGATAGACAGACAATGTAGTTTTGCGGCTGCAGCGATGAACCACCCGGCTAAGTTGTAAGGTGGACATTGCTATTTTATATAGTAGTTGTTATGGCAACGCACACATTTCAGACGGCAGGCAACTGACGGGCTGCGTATGTATAATCACTACACGGTAATTTATTAATAACATATATATTTGATTAACGGAGGTTAAAGAACACATGGCTCGTATTTCAGGTGTAGACTTACCAAGAGAAAAACGTATCGAAATCGGACTTACTTATGTTTATGGTATTGGACGAGTTAGAGCAACTAAGATTCTTGCAGAGGCTGGTGTTAATCCAGATACTCGTGTTAAGGATTTAACAGATGAAGAAGTTGCAAAGATCGCTAAAGTTATAGATGCAGATCCAGAGCATTTAGTAGAAGGTGACTTAAGAAGAGAAGTTGCCATGAACATCAAGAGATTAAAGGAAATCGGATGTTATAGAGGAATTCGTCATAGAAAGGGTCTTCCAGTTAGAGGTCAGAAGACTAAGACTAATGCAAGAACTTGCAAGGGACCTAAGAAGACAGTAGCTAATAAGAAGAAATAATAATTGTTAAATTGTTAAACTCACAGGAGGTTATTTATCATGGCTCAGAAAGTTACAAAAAAAGTGACAAAGAAGCGTGTTAAGAAGAACGTTGAAAGAGGACAGGCACATATTCAGTCATCTTTCAATAATACAATCGTTACTTTAACAGATGCAGAAGGTAATGCTTTATCTTGGGCATCAGCAGGTGGACTCGGATTCAGAGGATCTAAGAAGTCTACTCCATATGCAGCACAGATGGCAGCAGAGACAGCAACAAAGGCTGCTTTAGTTCACGGATTAAAGTCTGTAGACGTTATGGTTAAGGGACCAGGTTCAGGTAGAGAGGCAGCTATTCGTGCCCTTTCAGCTTGTGGTCTCGAAGTTACAAGTATTAAGGATGTTACACCAGTTCCACATAACGGTTGTCGTCCACCAAAGCGTAGAAGAGTTTAATTTAGGGAGGTAAGATTACAATGGCAGTTAATAGAACACCTGTGCTCAAGAGATGTAGATCTCTTGATTTAGATCCTTTATATTTAGGAATAGATAAGAAGTCTAGAAGAAAGGCTAAGAATGCTGGAAGAAAGATCAGCGAATACGGATTACAGCTTCGCGAAAAGCAGAAGGCTAAGTTCATCTATGGCGTATTAGAGAAGCCTTTCAGAAATTATTATAAGAAGGCTGAGAAGCAGAAGGGTATGACTGGTGAGAACCTTATGATTACTCTTGAACTCAGACTTGATAATGTTATCTTCAGATTAGGTTTTGCTAGAACAAGAAAAGAAGCAAGACAGATCGTAGACCACAAGCATGTACTTGTTAATGGCAAGTGTGTAAACATCCCTTCATACTTAGTTAAGGCTGGAGATGTTATTGAAATCAGAGAAAAGTCAAAGTCTTGTGCTAGATACAAGGAAGTACTTGAAGCTACTAACGGAAGATTAGTTCCAGAGTGGTTAGAGTCTGACAAGGAAGCACTTAAGGGTACTGTTAAGTCATTACCTACAAGAGAAGCTATTGACGTTCCTGTAAACGAGATGCTTATCGTCGAGTTATATTCTAAGTAATCCATTAATTAAATGTTTAGACGTTTCAGTTTGCAGGTTGCTTGTGGACAGATACGTTTATATAAGACAACAGAATGCTATATATGCGTTCTGTTGTCTTATGGATAGAAGGAATAAACTTATTAAAACCCATAAAAGGAGGGGCTATACATGGTTGATGCAGATTTTAATTTCAAGATGCCAAAGATTGAGATGACTGAGCAGTCAGAAGATGGAAAGTATGGTAGATTTGTCGTTGAACCGCTCGAAAGAGGTTATGGACTTACTCTTGGTAATTCTTTAAGAAGAATTATGCTTTCTTCATTAGTTGGTACAGCAGTAAGCAGTATCAAGATTGAGGGCGTTCTTCATGAATTCAGCTCAATTCCTGGTGTTAAGGAAGATGTTACTGAGATAGTGATGAACATCAAGCAGTTATCAATCAAGAACAATGGTAATTCCGTTGAGCCTAAGGAAGCTCATATTGAGTTCGTAGGCGAGGGTGTAGTTAGAGCATCTGATATTCAGGTAGACCCTGATATAGAGATTATTAACCCAGATCTTGTTATTGCACATCTTAATGGTGCAGACAGCAAGTTAATTATGGAACTTACAATCACTAACGGACGTGGTTATGTAAGTTCAGAAAGAAATAAAAAAGAAGACCAGCTAGTTGGCGTTATCGCTGTAGATTCAATCTACACACCAGTAGAGAGAGTTAATATGGCTGTTCAGAATACACGAGTAGGTCAGGATACAGATTTTGACAAGCTTACACTTGATATATTTACTAATGGAACAATAGCTCCAGATGAGGCATTAAGCCTTGCAGCTAAGGTTCTTAGTGAGCATCTTAAGGGCTTCATTAACCTTTCAGAGAATGCTGCTAACGCAGAGATTATGGTTGAACAGCAGGTTGATGAGTCAACTAAGGTTCTTTCAATGAGTATTGAAGACCTTGAATTATCAGTTCGTTCATCTAACTGTCTTAGAAGAGCAGGTATCAACACTGTTGAAGAACTCTGCAATAAGACACCAGATGATATGATTAAGGTTAGAAACCTTGGTAAGAAGTCTTTAGATGAGGTGCTTTTAAAGCTTAAGCAGTTAAATTTACATCTTAGATCTAGTGAAGACTAAAAATTAAAGCGTAATATTAGAGTTTGTAGAAAAAACATCTATACAGTAAGACCATATGCGCATGTATAGACGTTACAAATGGAGGTTAAATCAATGGCAAAGTATAGAAAGCTTGGTAGAACATCAAGCCAGAGAAAGGCTTTATTAAGAAGCCAGGTAACAGCTTTAATCGAGAATGGTAAGATTGTTACAACAGAAGCAAGAGCTAAGGAAGTTCGTAAGCAGGCTGAAAAGCTTATTACACTTGCAGTTAAGGAAAAGGACAACTACGAAACAGTTACAGTATCTGCTAAGGTTGCAAAGAAGGATGCTGATGGCAAGAGAGTTAAGGAAGTTGTTGATGGCAAGAAGGTTACTGTATATGAAACAGTAGAGAAGGAAATCAAGAAGGATCTCCCTTCAAAGCTTCACGCTAGAAAGCAGATGGATAAGGTTCTTTATAAGGTAACAGAAGTTCCTGCTGATGCTGCTGGAAAGAAGAAGAATACTAAGACTGTTGATCTTACTAATAAGTTATTTGACGAAATCGCACCTAAGTATGCTGACCGTAAGGGTGGCTACACAAGAATCGTTAAGATTGGCTTAAGAAAAGGCGATGCAGCAATGGAAGTTCTTCTTGAATTAGTATAATTACATCATTGCGTATTATTAGCGGATATGGGGTAACTCATATCCGCTTTTTTAAGGTTGAATCAAATATTAGAAAGCTTTGTATTTTTTCACGTTATTTCAATGAATTTAGTATATAAAATTGATTTTTATAAAGTTATATAGTAATATGCAATTATTTGAAAGAAATAATAAAAGTGTATCATTACAGGGAAATTAACTGTGAAGATATAATATCAGAAAGTATGTCCGGAAATGTCTGGAATACTGGAACAGGAGACTGTTATGGGAATAGTAGAAGCAAAGAATTTGACATTTGAATATATAAGACGAGATGAAGAGGGTAATGTTGAGGGGATAACTACAGCAGTTGATAATGTAAATATAGATATTAAAGCAGGAGATTTTGTTGCAGTGCTTGGACATAATGGTTCAGGCAAATCAACATTTGCCAAGCATCTTAATGCCCTTGTTATGCCGACAGAGGGAACAGTGTATGTCGATGGAATGGATACTAAAGACAGCGGCAATACACTTTCAATAAGACAGACAGCAGGAATGGTATTTCAGAATCCTGATAATCAGATAGTTGGTACACTTGTAGATGAAGAGGTAGGGTTTGGACCAGAGAATATAGGAATTCCAACAGAAGAAATATGGGAAAGAGTAGAAAAAAGCCTTAAGGCGGTTGGAATGTATCAGTTTCGTAGTGCTTCTCCTAATAAGCTTTCAGGTGGACAGAAACAGCGTGTCGCAATAGCAGGCATAGTAGCTATGAAACCTAAATGTATCGTGTTAGACGAGCCTACAGCAATGCTTGATCCTCTTGGAAGAAAAGAAGTATTAAATGTTCTTCACGAGCTTAACAGAAAAGAAAATGTTACTATAATACTTATAACGCATTATATGGAAGAAGTAATAGATGCAGATTATGTGTATGTAATGGATGGTGGAAAGCTTGTAATGGACGGAACTCCAAGGCAGATATTCACACAGGTTGAGATGTTAAAGAGTATGAGGCTTGATGTGCCACAAGTGACGGAACTTGCTTATGAATTAAAAAAGGCAGGTCTTCCTATTAAAGATGGCATAATAAGAAATGAAGAATTAGTGGAAGAATTAAAAAGACTGGATAAATAAAAATGATGTTACTGCCAGTGGGCAGAATGTACATTAGAATGGAGAGTGCAATGTCAATAATTGTTGATAAAATCAGTTATGTATACGAAGCAGGAACAGGCTTTGAAAGACGAGCTCTGGACAATGTGTCGTGTGCAATTAATGACGGAGAATTTGTAGGTCTTATAGGACATACGGGTTCTGGTAAGTCCACATTTATCCAGCACCTTAATGGGCTGCTTAAGGCGACAGAGGGACATATATATTTTAATGGACAAGATATATATGATGCTGGATTTAATATGAAAGAATTAAGAAGTAAGGTCGGACTGGTATTCCAGTATCCGGAACACCAGCTTTTTGAAACAGACATATTTAAAGATGTGTGCTTTGGACCTAAGAATTTAGGTTTATCAAGACAGGAATACGAGCTTAGAGCCTTTGAGAGCTTAAGACTTGTCGGGCTTGATGAGAATCTTTATTATCAGTCGCCATTTGATTTGTCAGGCGGACAGAAGAGGAGAGTTGCAATAGCTGGCGTGCTTGCTATGAAGCCGGAGGTTCTTATATTAGACGAACCAACAGCAGGACTTGACCCTAAAGGAAGAGATGACATTTTAGACTGCCTTAAATACTTAAGGGAAGAAACTGGAATTACTGTAATCCTGGTATCTCACAGTATGGAAGATGTAGCCAAATATGTTGACAGAATTATGGTTATGGATGATGGCGTATTAAAATATGATGATACACCACAAAATGTATTCAGACATTACAGACAGTTAGAGCAGATAGGACTTGCAGCACCACAGGTTACTTATATAATGAATGATCTTATAAGGGCTGGAATAAATGTAAATCCAGATGCAATAACAATTGCGGAAGCAAAAGAAAGTATTCTGTCACATTTTAAGCGTAATGCAAAGGCACAGCGGTAATATTAACAGGCAGGAATGGAGATTGTATGATTAGAGATATAACAATTGGACAATATTATAAAGCTGATTCTGTCATTCACAGATTAGACCCAAGAGTTAAGCTTATGGGTACTCTTATCTTTATAATTTCGTTGTTTATGGGAATGAATATATGGATATATGCTGTTGTCACGGTAGCATTGGCGGTAGTTATTAAAATGTCCAGAATTCCTCTCAAATTTATGGTTAGAGGACTTAAATCAATAGTAATACTGATTATTATAAGTGCGGTGTTTAACCTGTTTCTGACACCGGGAGACGTGCTTATACAGATATGGAAGCTGACAATAACTTATCAGGGTCTTAAAATGGCTATATTTATGGTTGTAAGGCTTATATATCTTATTGTAGGCACATCATTGATGACACTTACTACAACGCCTAATAATTTAACAGACGGTCTTGAGAAGGGGCTTGGATTTCTTAAAGTTATCAAGGTACCAGTTCACGAGATAGCGATGATGATGTCGATAGCATTAAGATTCATACCAATACTTATAGAAGAAACTGATAAGATTATGAAAGCACAGATGGCAAGAGGTGCGGATTTTGAGAATGGAAGTCTTATAAAGAGAGCCAAAGCAATGGTTCCAATACTTGTTCCGTTATTTGTGTCAGCCTTCAGAAGAGCCAATGAGCTTGCAATGGCTATGGAAGCAAGATGTTATCACGGTTCAGAGGGCAGGACAAAGATGAAGCCTTTAAAATATGAAAAGAGAGACAGAATTGCCTATATCAGTATGGTTCTGTACCTTGGAGTTATTATCATTGTCAAGATTATAGCTGCATAGTAAGTCGCTAAAAGGGGCTGTAGCACGAAGCATTATCTATATAGTAGGAAGTCAGGAAATGTTGTATTAACCTGCGTATTATATAGATTATGTCTGAGGCGGCAGTCCCTTTTATGTTAAGAAGTGAGGAATTAGAGAGAAGTGTGCAGAAAGATTAATGACAAGTATGTAAAGAGATTAGAGAGAAGTGCGCAGAAAGATTAATAACAAGTATGTAAAGAGATTAGAGAGAAGTACGCGGAAGGATTAATGACAAGTAAGTGAAGATATTAATAGGAAGTGTATGTATCTATTAATAATAAGTGTGTAAAAAAATTAAGGAGGAGTGAATGAAAAGAATAAGATTAAGGGTTGCATATGATGGTACGAATTATTCGGGCTGGCAGATACAGCCTAACGCACCGACAATTGAGAAAAAGCTCGATGAAGCTATATACGCGCTTACAGGTGAAAATGTCCATGTAACAGGTGCAAGCAGAACCGATGCAGGAGTTCACGCATTAGGAAATGTCGCTGTATTTGATACTGCTTCAAGCATACCAGCAGACAAGTTCACATATGCACTTAACAGGTACCTTCCTGAAGATATAATAATACAGCAGTCAGATGAGGTGGAATCTGATTTTCATCCAAGACACTGTGATACAAGAAAGACATACTGCTACAGTATATTAAATACGGAGTTTGGACTTCCTAAGAAACGTAACTATACATGGAATGTACCAGGGAATATTGATATTTCTAAAATGCAGGAGGCAGCAGAGTATCTTGTAGGAGAACACGATTTTAAGAGCTTCTGTTGTGTGCGTACACAGACAGAAACAACCGTAAGGAAGATATATTCGCTTGATGTAGATAGAAAAGGTGATGAAATATTAATAACAGTTACAGGTAATGGCTTCTTATATAATATGGTAAGAATAATAGCAGGAACGCTTATACAGGTCGGAAAAGGGAAATTTAATCCAGAGTATGTAAAGGAAATGCTTGATGCAAAGGACAGGACACAGGCAGGCCAGACAGCACCACCGCAAGGGCTTACGCTTATGAGAATAGAGTATCTGTAATTCTTGATATTTGTAATTGTGATAATCTAATACATAGTTTATATTTTTAACTCAGGCTGTTGATAAATATATTGCAGAATAAAATCTTTGTGGATAATTTCCTCAAAATTATATGGTAAAAATACATTTTCTGATTGACACACAAGGCTGTGTGTTATATAATTCTTTAATGTGGCGTGATAAGTGCGCCTTGACATAAGTTAATCAGAATTAGGTGTTTCACCATATGCCCCGGAGAAGCATTTAATATATATTAACATTTATTTAATTAGAACAATTAATTATGCATTTAAGCAATATTTAGGAGGAAAACTAATGAGTACTTATATGGCTAGTGCATCTAACATCGAAAGAAAATGGTATGTTGTAGATGCTGCAGATTATACATTAGGTCGTTTAGCATCACAGGTTGCTGCTGTATTAAGAGGTAAGAATAAGCCTACTTATACACCATTCCTTGACTGTGGTGACAACGTTATTGTAATCAACGCTGAAAAGATTAAGGTTACAGGTAAGAAGTTAGATCAGAAGATTTACTACAATCACTCAGATTATGTAGGTGGTATGAAAGAAACAACTCTTAAGGAGATGATGGAAAAGCATCCAGAAAGAGTTATCGAACTTGCTGTTAAGGGTATGCTTCCAAAGGGACCTTTAGGAAGACAGATGTACACAAAGCTTCACGTATATGCTGGTCCAGATCATGAACAGGCAGCTCAGAAGCCAGAAGTTTTAAAGTTTTAATTAAAGGACATATCATAAGGAGGAATTAACAGTGGCTAAGAAAGCAAACGGAAAGTTCTACGGAACAGGTAGAAGAAAAAGCAGTATTGCTAGAGTATATTTAGTACCAGGTAATGGTAATATTACAATAAATAAGAGATCACTTGATGAATATTTCGGTCTTGAAACACTTAAGGTTGTAGTTAAGCAGCCATTAGTTCTTACAGAGACAGCTGATAAGTATGATGTAATCGTTAACGTACACGGTGGCGGATACACAGGTCAGGCTGGTGCTATCAGACACGGTATCTCAAGAGCTCTTCTTCAGGTTGATTCAGAAGAATACCGTCCATCACTTAAGAAGGCTGGTTTCTTAACAAGAGATCCAAGAATGAAGGAAAGAAAGAAGTACGGTTTAAAGGCAGCTCGTCGTGCTCCTCAGTTCTCAAAGAGATAATAAATTCTTTTTTGCAAACGAATTACAAGAACGCATATATCAAGAAAAGCCCATATTTCAAGGGTTACAGAGGTTGTGGAAAGTTGTCAGATGTGCTGGAATTTACATCGAATGCAACACATATGCAACAGGTATGCAACAAATATATTGATATGTATAGGACATTTTTCAGTAGTGATACTGGGGAATGTCCTTTTTTGCGCGTTTCTACAAGCGGTGCAACAGACAGTAAATAGGCCACAATGATGCTTGCTTTACAAATTGCTTATAAGGAATTGGAGCGTAGACAGACTAAGGAATTAAATGAAAGGCGTTCAGAACTTTAATCGGTAAGACAAGAGATTGCAAGTATGACGGTCAAAGTAAATGAAGCAGCAGAATTGCTTGATAAGATCAATGCTTTTGTATCATCATTCAGATTATTTGCACCGACAATAGAAGAATATGCTAATCATGTTGAAGCAGATAAGATTATAGAAGCAGGAAACTCATTCAGAGGAATATTGTATGAGATAGGAAAGTTGCTGGAGACATTTAATGAACTGATAAAAGAAGGATTATGCTGGTTTCCAAGGCTTATGAGGTGGAAAACTTCTAAGGGCGAAGTGGCTCCGGTATTCATAGAGAAAAGCAATGGATATTCATATTTGGTGTATGGATATATGAATGTGGAGGCTAGGGAATATTATAGCAAAGAGACAATCTAGTGGGAGATTAAGGCTGGCAATCAGACAGGAACAGTTGAACAGATGGAGGCCAATGTTGAGGCTATGGCTAGGGATTTGCAGGAGATATTGAGGATTGGAGCGGAACAGAGGAGATTGTGGAAGGTGTATGAGGGGAGATAAAAATATTTAAGATGTTAAAAAATGCAATAACTTTAAATAAAACAGACATTTTTAAATAACATATTTCGGATATAAAAATTGATAGTAAAAAGAAAAAAATTACTGTATAATTATTATGGTTGAGTCTACAAGGAGGAAATCATCATGAATCCAATGATTAAGTATAGAGGTGGTAAATCGAAAGAAATATCACATTTTATTAGTAATATGCCAGAGAATTACAATAGATATATTGAACCCTTTTTTGGTGGTGGTGCTTTATATTTTTATTTAGAACCACAGAATGCAATAATAAATGATGTTAACACGAAATTATATTCATTTTATAAACAAATGCAGGAAGAGTATCCTAGTGTAAGAAAGCAGCTAGATGAGCTTCAAATGGTATATGAGCAAAATCAAAAAGAGTATGAGGAATTGAAAAAGAAACATCCAGAAGAAAGAGTGGAAAACAAAAATGAAGCATTATATTATAAGATTAGAGATATGTTTAATCATAAGATAGAGAGTGAATATTTGGAGGCTGTAGTTTATTTCTTTATTAATAAGACTGCATATTCAGGTATGATTAGATACAATGCAAAAGGCGAGTATAATGTTCCGTTTGGAAGATATAAAAACTTAAATACAAAATTAATTACGGATAAGCATTATGAATTGTTAAAAAGAACAGAGATTTATAATTATGACTATTCAGAAATATTCAATATGGCAGGAAACAATGATTTTATATTTTTGGATCCGCCATATGATTGCGTATTTAGTGATTATGGTAATGAAGCATATAGAGACGGATTTGGGGAAGATGAGCACAGAAGATTGGCAAATGACTTTGCAAATCTTTCGTGTAAATCAATGCTAGTAATTGGAAAAACAGCATTAACAGAGGAATTATATGGGAAATACATTGTTGAAGAATATGATAAATCATATGCTGTAAATATAAGAAATAGGTTTAAAGCGGATGCAAAACATATAATTGTTACGAACTATTAGAGGAGGTAGAAAAAGTGGCATATTTAAAAAGTAAAACATTATTTTTTACAACATCTCCAAGAACACCTTTAAAAATGATTCCAGAAATACAAGTGCTATATAATAACTTTGAAGGTAAAAAATGGAATACAAAAACACAAGTTGAGTTTATTAAAAAGCTTGCTGAGGGGAATGACTTTGATGGTAAAGGCTCAGAAAAAGATTTGGCTTTTAGTGCAAGAGATAGAATTAATAGAGCACCAAAAGCTTTAGGATTTGTAGATTTGAAGCCCCATATTAATCTTACAGAAGCGGGTGAAAATTTTATAAGTGGGAAACGTACAGAAGAGGTATTACTCAGGCAGTTGCTGAAATTTCAATTACCTTCACCTTATCATAGGGAACCAGAGGAATTTAAGGAAATATTTTGCGTAAAACCATATCTTGAGATTTTTAGGTTAATATATGAATTGGGTACGATAAGTTTTGATGAATTAATGATATTTGGAATGCAATTAACCCACTATAATAAATTTGACAGTATTGTAGCTGAGATAAAAACTTTTAGACGTATGAAACTTTATGCTAAGTTAAGCTATAAAGCATTCAGAGGGAATTACCTAAAAGAACAAGTAGAAAAAATCTATGCAGATGATATTAATGATGGGAATACTAAGACCAGAGAATCAAGAGATAAATCAATAGATAAGTTTGTAACAACAAAGTCACGAAACCTTAGAGATTATGCAGATGCTTGTTTTAGGTATTTAAGAGCAACAGGTATGGTTGAAATATCTCAGAGGGGACATTCAATATCAATTATGCCGGAAAAACGTAAAGAAGTTGAGTTTTTCTTATCGATGGTTGATAGAAAACCAATATATATAGATGATGAGAAGAATTATAAAAAGTATTTATTTGATGGTTCAGTTCCAGAATTATATAGTGATAATAGATTTAGATTAATAGAGCAGGTAAAAGAAGTAACAGGAAAGAGTGAGGCGTTAGAAGAACATACAACTAATGAATTAAAAGATATTCTTGAAAATGCTATAGCAAACAAGAAGAAGCAGATTATAAGTAAACAGATAACAGAACTTAAGGAATATAAAAATTATGCGGATGTAATGGATACATTTGATGACATAAAAAATAATGTGTTATATGATGCTCCATTAATGCTCGAGTGGAATACTTGGAGAGCAATGACAATGTTAGATGGAGGAGATATTAAAGCTAATTTAAAGCTTGATGATAAAGGACAACCAATGTCTACGGCTGCTGGAAATATGTCTGATATTGTATGTGATTATGGCGACTTTGGACTCGCTGTAGAGGTGACAATGCAGTCGGGACAAAAACAGTATGAAACAGAAGGTGAGCCTGTATCTAGACATCTAGCAAAGTTAAAGAAGGAGACAGGAAAGGATGCTTATTGTTTGTTTATAGCTCCTAAAATTAATGAGTCTTGTATTGCATATTTTTATGCATTACATACTATGAATATTGCTTTTTATGGAGGAAAGTCTGTTATTGTACCTTTGGAATTGGATGTATTTATTAATATGGTAGAACAGTCATATAATGCAGGTTATGTGCCTAATCCACAACAGGTAAAAAGTATATTTGAATATTCTCTAGAGCAGGCTAAAAATTCTGTTGATGAAAAGGAATGGTATGCGAAAGTAAAAGAAAAAGCATTGAACTGGTTATAATAAAAGGAGAAAAAATGACAGTACAGCAAGCAATAATAACATTAATAGCTGCAATTATTTCAGGAATATTGGCAACTATAATTACTATTAGTATAAATGCTTATTTAGCGGATATAAAGAGAAAACAAGACTTGGTGGATGATATCTTTGGATTTAAATATCAATTAACAGATGGCAAAGTAACAAATCAAGATATATATGATAAAGGATTTTCAAGAGCAATGAATAGGGTGCCCATAGTTTTTTGCAAAGATAGGAATGTGCTAGATAAATATGATATATTTTTCAATACATTATTAATTTCAGATAAAAATGAAAGAAGAATTAAGTCGGATGAGGCATTGATTAATTTTCTTAAAGAGTTATGCAAAGCAGCACATATTAAGAGTGATAATTGGAATGATAGTGTATTTAAAAGGACATTTAATATAGGTAATTAACAATGAAGATATATAGAAAGTTATTGGAGAGAAGGTAGTAAATGAAATTTACAATTGGGACAGCTTCAAGTAGTATGAATTTTGAAGAGGATTTAAAGTTAATAAAGAGCTCTTTGTTATATGCAGATACAATAGAGTTAATTGGAATGGCGGAATATGCTATATATAAATATTTGCCAAAATGTTTTGATAAATCATCTGATATTGAAGGTATGCTAAAGAGTTTTATTCCATTTCTAGAATCATTTGATAATGAGAAAACACAAACGTTAGTTAATGATTTAAATAATGTAAATAAGTCATTAATGCCATATATGCCTTTATTAAAAAAAAAGAAAAACAGAAATAAACAGGAAATATTAGCACAAATTCAGTTCCAAAAAGTGGAAAAGCAACTTTCTGAAATGTTAATGGATGCTAGAAAACAATTGATGGGAAGTAATGGTGTAAAAGAATTACAGAGCATGATTGATAAAGATTTAGTATCAGTATATGATTATTCTTATAATGGATTTAGCATAGATGAATTAACAGGTGGATACTTTGCAAATTTATTAGGAACAATAAAGCATGGTGGATCGTTTCCTTTGTTTGACAGTATAAGTTCAGGTGTTGTTAGTTCTGTAATAGATACTAATATTATTGATTTTAGCAAAACAGATAAAGAAGTTATAAGACATGCAGGTATTGTAAATAATATTTTATCAACGTTACCTACCTTGGAAAATGCTTCTGTAGATGAAATTTTAGATTTAAAAAAATCTTTAAAAGTCCCTCTGGATAATTTCAGAACAGCTATATATAACTTTGCTGAGCAAATAACTGCCATGCCTTGGGATGCGGATTTTCAATATGAATGTATAAAACTGTATGATACGGAAGTTATGCCTAAGGTGAATGAAATAAATGCTCTTTCAAGTGAAACAAGTGTATTAAAGAATTTTGGTTCAAAAGTTTTAAGAGACGAAGTTGAAAGAAGAAAAATGGGATATGTAGGGGCAGGATTGATTGCAACAATTACAACTGGAAGTAATATAACAGATGCATTAGGAATATTAGAAAACTTTATACGTATGGGAGCAAAAGTGGGTTTGACAGCAGCAGGTGTTACAGCATTTTTGAAAACAGCTGATGTTATGAATCAGGCATATGAAGAGGTGAAAAATAAAAAAAATGAAATGCAAGGAAATGTAATGTATTACTATTATAAAGCGTTAAAGAAATTTTAGTTGGGGGTTAAATTATATTAATCAAGGACACGTTATGGACTCCAATCCTCATCCATAGCATCAGCCCAATCCTGCAACTCACAATCAAGAGCCAATGCAGCATATTTAAGTGGCTCATCAATCGCAAGGTTATCAATATGCCTTTGAGAGTTAGGTGTAGTATGGAGATTCTTTTCAGCTTCTGCACAGGATAAGAATAGAAGTGTATTATCAGCAAAAGCAATATCAATTCCGTTCTTGTACTGGTTATAGTAAGCAAAATGTATTTTCATGGTATTAATCCTTTCTTTGCTAAAGTAATGAGTAGCTCTGGGAATGTGTGGGTAGTCAATCGCATACAACACATATGCAACACTGTCATACACAAATCCCCTATTTCTGGGCTTTTCTTGTTCTCTAAACGTTAACAAAGAGATAATTCAAAAAATATCAAAAACAACAATTTCCCCGAAAACGTCGAGTTTTCGGGGAATTTTTAATCATTTATACGCATTCTATACTTAAGCGGCGAAACAAGAAACTCCTTTTTAAATGCATAACTAAAATAGCTTGTACTGTTAAATCCACATTCGTAAGCAATTTCATCTATAGATTTGTCAGTATTTGATAATAAAACAATAGCATGTTCTAATCTTACCTTAGCTAAATATCTTGAAAAAACTTCCCCTGTATTCTGCTTGAACAATCTTGAAAAGTGAGACTGGGAAAAGCCAAATGTTTTACAGATAATATCTGCATTAATATCATCCTGATAATTAGAGTCTATATATCTCATAACATCATTAATATTTTTATTTATTTTCTTAACAGAATTGCAGTTTATATTATGAGGTAACTGGTGCTCAATAATAAACACAATTAAGTATGTAAGCAGTGCTTTTAATTTAGAGTCTGTGTATGATGAATTAATATTATATTCCGTCAGCATCTGCTCAAAAATATTCTGGACAGCATGCTGATCCTCCTGATTCAGAATGTGATATTTTTCATTATAGAATCTGTTAAATGCAGCAGCAGATATTTCAGATTTTATATAATCAGCTATATCAAATGAATATTTTATAAGTATGCCGTTATGTACTTCATTGCTGGTATAAAAGGTCTGGTGCTGTAATCCAATAGGTATTGTTCCAACATATCCTTTAAGTACATCCCACTCTCCGTCAGTTGAGTATACATGATGACTTCCCGATATCAGAAAACCAATCTCAAAATGATCTGTACATGCACTCATTGATGCCATGTGAAAATTATTATCTTTTCCGTTATAAACAATACTTCTGCTTATTTCAAAATTTTTATTATCTTTTATAGGTCGTGGCATATTTTTTACTCCCTCTAATGACTTTAAATATAAAAATAGCATAATATTTAAAATATCGTTTGTAAAGTGATATCTATTATAAAGAAAGTTATAAATTAATAAATTATAATGTATATAAGCGATGAGCTATACCATACGAAAGAAGCATTTTATTAGATTTATGTGACAGAGTAGATATATATTCAAAGGAGGGATTAGTAATGAATGATGAAAGAGTGCCAATTAATTTATATAAACTCGATTTTGGCTATAATGATAAGGAAATTAATAGAGAGGAACTTATTAAAGATTACAAACAGAATATAAAAAAATGGTATTTTATAGCGATTGCAGATATTGTGTTTGCACTGATTACAGCCTTTGTAAATTTTACAGTTCCTGATACGGTAATGATGAGCCTGATTATTTATATTGCTGCATTCGCATTGATGATAGTAAGCATTCACAGGCTTTATAGATATCATTTACAATATAGGAGTATAAATGATGACATACAGAAGTGATTTGGGGTAAATGAAATGATTTATAATAAGTATGAAGAGCAAAGTTTTGGCATATTAGAATATAGTGGTAAGAATTTTATAGCCTTTTCGGAAATAAAAAAATAGTAATTCTGCTTGTGTGCTGTTGTATTCAAGAGGTGCATCAACAAAATCCTGATAATCCACAGGAAACTATTAGAGCACATATTTATAAGAAAATAGGTGTTAAATCTGAGAGAGTGGAAAAGGGTGTATATCCAAGTTTAAAACAGGTTAAGTCAAAGTCTGATGCTGCAAGGAGACAGTCAAGAGCAAGTGCTGCATACATAAGTATTTGCCAAAAGCATTATTCCAGTAAGTAGTTCTAAGACTTCATAAAAAGACTTCACAGACATACCTTATAGACAGGCTTTACAGACGTGCTTCATAATTCACTTACAGACCAAACAGCTTTATCGCAAATATTGACAACAAAGGTATTGTAATGAGTGACAATATAGTTGTAAGCACGAATATTTCTGTCGCGTAAAGTGAATCCTTGTTATATCTTTCTGCAAACATAATAGCAGATGCTCCGGCAGGGCAGGCCATTCCTATGAATACGGTAAACGGTACATTAAAATCAAAGCTCTGGAAGTTGAAAATATAAAGAATAAGCATACCGATTACAGGAAATATGATGAGCTTAAGAGCACAAAGATAGTACATACGCAGACTCTTGAGGCTGCTTACAATATTGCTCTGTGCAAGATTAGCACCAGCTATAAGCATAGCAAGTGGCGTATTCATATTGGCTATGTATTGAATCGGATTATCTATAACAGCAGGTATTTTTATGCCGGTAACAAAGCATATAACACCAGCAAATATGGCTATAATGGTTGGTGTGCAAAGATTCCTGCATATAGTTTTGAAGTCACCTGCTCCACCCATGACTATAACGCCATGTGTCCATAATAACAGATTGAATACAGTAAGGTAAGCTGTCATATAGAAAACACCTTCCTGGCCAATGACGCCATTGATAAGAGGTAGTCCTATAAAACCACTGTTTGAATATATAAGGGCAATTTTCTCAACAGGAATTTTGTTTTTTTGCAGATTATAAGCAGAACTTATACTTATACCGTTTCTGCTATATTCAGTATTTCTGATTAGTATATTTGTTAATATTATAATAACTGTAAATGTTGTTAAAGCTGCAATGAGTGTAAGACCAAGCCCCCACATAAGATGACCGTCAAAGTCCATCTGGTAAGATTGGAATATCATAAGAGGTGAAACCAGCATAAGAAGAATGTTTGACAGTCTTGGAACAGTCTTATCATCAATCAGACCAGTTTTAAATAGAACTATTCCGCAAAGCATTATAAAAAACATTTCAATTATTTTTTCAGCAACAACAATAGCCATACTGCCCTCCACTTTCACAATACTGATTCTGCTAAAATTAAATATAATAGTGCGTAGCACGGAACAATGCGTAAGCGTTAAAGCCGTGGATTTTTGACATCGGCATCATTAAATCTAATGATACAATATAAATGATGAGAGTGTCAAAAGTAAATTTTGCTACTCGCTGATGTAACCGGATTGCTTCATTGCTATGCAATTCCTGCAGTCATCGAACACCTCAAACTCCCATAAAATAGCGTGTTCACACCATTATATTCCGTTTTAGGTGTTCTGTGTGTACAATTTTTGAATTTAATAATCAAAGAGTTCGTTTTATCACTTCTGATAAATTGGAGAGATATACGAAAGTAGTTGAGTGGGATAATGGATATCTTGTTATGGCAAAATATAAAAAAATGCCAGTCCCTAAGTTCAACCTTAGGGACTGGCATTTCTTAATTATTCAATTACAACTCATATCTTGGCTAAGGACTACATTAGCAACAGCAGTCACAGATGCTAAATGCACTATCAATTAGTCCAATTCACACATTTCTGTACGGATTATCCCTCAATAGCAATCCTCTTAGCACTTTCAATTTCCTCAGCAGCTTTCTTTGGTACAGAGAGTCTTAAAATACCACTTTCATATTTAGCCTTTATATCGTCCTGAGTAATTGCATTACCAACGTAGAAGCTTCTGCTCATAGAGCCGGCATAACGTTCCTTTCTGATATACTTGCCTTCCTTGTCCTGTTCGTCCTTATCAAGACCCTTAGCGGCACTGATTGAAAGGTAACCATTATCAAGCTGTATATTGATTTCGTCTTTCTTAAAGCCAGGTAAATCAATATCAACTTCATAGCCGGAATCAGTTTCTCTGACATCAGTCTTCATTTCGTGGCTGGCGTGTTTACCGTATAAAGCTTTTTCAACTTCAGGAAATCCGAAGTTCATCCAATCATCATTAAATAAATTCTCTCCAAAAATACTAGGCATTAACATAAGTCATCGCTCCTTTTTTAATAAACTATTTGTTCGGCTGAACCTTTCGTTCATTCAGATTGGATATATAAATAACCAATCCCCAGGATTACATATTCATCTGAACTATTACCTTGTTTCTTTGGAACATCTGGAATGGCGTTATCTTAATTACTATTTCTTAACTCCCTTTCCTTTGTTCTGGCTATGTTATACACCTGATTATTAGCACTGTCAAGTGGCGAGTGCTAATAATTTATAAATAGTTTATAATTATTCTAATTTATTCCTCTTCGACCTGAGTTTAATGTGTTTTGTATACACACCCTTGACAACAACAGACAATAAATATAATAAACGCTAAGGAAGTTTATTATAAAAAAGCATTATTTCAATTCTTACTATTTTCAGAAGTGTTGAAAAGACTGTACAGGATAAGTTGGTCAGCAGGTAAATTGATTGACAAATACTGTTATAAAGCCTACAATAAATATAATATATTAGTACGTTAATTAATTTCTATTATGATTTGTCAAATTCGTATGAAGTAATCTGAAGGGAATTGGATTGTGATTTCGATTTTACATTTATTAATTTATTATTAAATTCTAATCGGTATACAAGGACGTAAATTTATACAAAAGGAGTATATTAATATGAACAAAAAGATAGCGAGTAAATTGTGTGCTATTGGCTTGATATCTTCTATTGTCTTATCAGGATGTGGTAAAGCAGGTATAACAGGTGGAAGTATAGATGAATCAGCAGGTGGCACAGATAAAGTTGTCTCTTTAAAAGTGTGGACGGAAAAGGATGGTCTGGATGTCATGAACAAAATGCTAGACAGCTTTAAGGAACAATATAAAGATGAAGCAGAGTTTGATATAACGGTTGAAATCCAGGCAGATTCACAGGTTCGTGATGTTATGCTTACAGATGTACACAATGGTGCAGATGTGTTTTCATTTCCAGATGATCAGATTATATCATTAACGGCTGGCGGAGTTCTGACAGAGGTACCCAATGCAGATGAAATAGCAGCAGCTAATGTAAAGGAGTCAGTCGAAGCAGCTACGCTGAATGATACATTATATGGATATCCTATGACAGCAGACAATGGATATTTTATGTATTACAATAAAGATTATTTTTCAGAAGATGATGTTAAATCATTAGACAAAATGTTGTCCATTGCAGCAGCTAATAATAAAAAAGTAGCTATGGAGTTTAATTCTGGATGGTATCTTTATACATTTTTCGGAAATACAGGACTTAGTCTTTCTATTAAACCAGATGGTATAACTAATGAATGTAACTGGAATTCGCAGACAGGTGACATAACCGGAGCAGCTATAAAGCAGGCGCTTGATAGTATAGCAGCTAATCCAGGGTTTGTAAGTATGCCTAACGGAGATATAGCTGAACAGATTAAAAGTGGTGATGTTATAGCAGGAATAAGTGGTGTATGGGATGTTATGAATGTAAAGGAAGCCTGGGGAGAGAATTATGGTGCCTGTAAGCTGCCAACATATACAGTTGCAGGAAAGGAAGTTCAGATGTCTTCGTTTACAGGCTATAAGATGATGGGAGTGAACTCTTATTCAAAGAATAAAGAATGGGCATGCAGGCTTGCTGACTGGCTGACTAATCAGCAGAATCAGGAGCTTAGGTTTAAAGAGAAAAATCAGGGACCATCTAACAGTAAGGCAGCAGAATCAGATGAAATCAAAAAAGTGGCTGCAATACAGGCAATCATTGCACAGTCCCAGTATGGAACATTACAAAGAGTAGGAAACAGCTACTGGGATGCCTGTAAGAAGTTTGCTAATACGGTGCTTAGTGGTAATAATGGTGGTTTATCAGATCAGGAAGTTATGGATACGTTAGCTAATGAAATTACAGCTTCTGCTGTTAAGTAACAGTAAGTTGACCAAAGTTGATTTACTGTGAGTAGAAAAGATTGGAGAACAAGTATGAATAATAAAAAAAGAACGAGCCTGAAGACACTGATATTATTGCCGGTATTTATACTAGGTGCTTTAACAATAATATGTAATGTTATGGCTATAAACAATATAAGAACTGTAAACTCTAATGCCGCTGATATAACAGATAACTGTATGAGGAGTGTTTCGGATTTAGGTGAAATAAAGAATGATATACAGGTTATTCATACACTTGGATTATCACATATTATTGCAACAGATCTTAATACTATGATATCAGTAGTAGGCGAGATTAATGATAATCAGGAAGAATTAGAACAAAAGCTGGATGAATATAAGAAATATGTCCAGACTGATGATATGGATACATATAATTCATTATTAAGTAATTATAATACTATGAAATATGAACTTGGAAACATTATGGCATACAGTGCTTTAGGCAAGAATGAGGAAGCATATGCTATTGCTAACGGAGTTGTAAGTGATAGCAGCACAGCAATCCAGAATGATATAGAGGTGTTAAGCACTCATGCCAATGATACAGCTTCTGAGGCAAGGGAAAGGCTTACCAGTGTGTATGTAAGTTCACTTGTCAGCAATGGCATAGTTATTATTATAAGCGTTATATTGATTATTGTAGCAATATACTGTGTTATGAAGTATGTTATCAAACCAATTATCGCAACTAATAAAGATATCAGGGATATTATTGATGGAATCGATAATGGAGAAGGAGATCTGACAAAGCGTGTAAGAGTTATTTCTAATGATGAGATAGCAGATCTTGGCAACGGTATTAATCTTTTTATGGATAAGCTGCAGGAAATACTTAAGCTGATTATAGAGAATACTAACTATATGGAAAATGTTGTTGCTGAGGTTGATGGAAGTGTTGTCAAATCCAATGACAGTGCTTCAGATTTATCTGCCATGACAGAGGAATTATCTGCAACTATGCAGGATGTAGGACTTTCTGTTAATACTATTAATGACAATGCTGATGATATACTAAAAGATGTCGAGATTATAGCGACAAAGTCAGATGATATTAATCAGTTCTCAAAGGAAATGAAGGCAAATGCAGAAAAAATAGAGAGTGATGCAAGATATAATATGGTTCAGACAGGTGAAAAGGTTGGGAATATATTAGATGTTCTTAATAAGGCAATAGAAGATAGTAAGAGCGTTGACCAGGTAAATAACCTTACGAATGATATTCTTAATATATCAAGCCAGACGAATCTGTTAGCACTCAATGCTTCAATAGAAGCTGCCAGAGCAGGTGAAGCGGGTAAGGGCTTTGCAGTAGTGGCAGATGAGATTCGTCAGTTAGCAGATTCAAGCCGTGAAACTGCCAACAAGATACAAAGTATTAACTCGGTTGTTGTTGCTGCTGTTAATAATCTATCAGATAATGCTAATAATCTGGTTTCGTATCTTCAGCAGACTATTCTTCCTGAATTTCAGACATTTGTTGATGGCGGCGTGAAATATAAAGAAAATGCTTCATATATAGAGAATGCAATGGATGAATTCGTTGAGAAAACAGATGTCCTGAAGAAAAATATGGATGAAATAGCTCATTCCATCAATACGATAACAACAGTAGTTGATGATGGTGCTGCTGGAGTTAATAATGCGGCTATAAGCACACAGGATCTTGTTGAGGATATAGTCAATATCAGCAATAAAATGATAGAAAACAAGGGTATTGCCCAGAATCTTAAGAATAGTACTAACATATTTGCAAAGTTCTGATTTTGAATATTTGGGAGAATTGTGGGAGTGCGTAGCACGGAACAATTCGTAGGTATCAAAGTCGGGGGCTTTTCCACGACATCATCATATAATAAATATTTACTATTTTCATCTGCCAGTTTTGAAAAAATGGACAGGCTATAGAATAAATTTACCTTTTAAAGCCTATATTACTATGAATATTGACAGTATTCCAACAATATTGTATACTTAACAAGTTGATGGAATATTACTGGGAATGAGGTTCTCCCAGGAACGAGATAGCAATAGCTAAATCTTTCGTTCATAACCGCTTGATTATAAAGCTGATGACTTCTGCAAAGTGCAGGAGCTGTCAGCTATTTTTGCGCTAATATTTATTCAGAAAAGAGGATCGTTATGTTAAAAAGTATAGCGCTGATAATGTTAATTGGAATGTCTGCAGGCTGGGTATGCCGCAAGGTAAAGCTGCCGGGACTGATTGGAATGTTATTTACAGGTATTATATTAGGACCGTATGTTCTTAATATGCTGGATTCGTCAATTCTTCTGGTGTCGGCAGATATAAGAAAGATAGCACTTGTAATTATTCTTACAAGAGCGGGACTGACACTTAATTTAGAGGATTTAAAGAAAGTTGGAAGACCGGCATTTCTTATGTGTTTTGTGCCAGCGACATTTGAGATGATTGGTATGATTATACTTGCACCACGTCTGCTTAGTGTAAGCCTGATTGAAGCGGCAGTAATAGGTGCGGTTGTGGCAGCAGTATCGCCAGCTGTAGTTGTGCCTGAGATGATAAAGCTTATGGAAGAGGGATATGGAACAAAGCAGGGAATTCCACAGCTTATATTAGCAGGTGCATCTGTTGATGATGTCTATGTTATAGTTATGTTCACTGCATTTACATCACTGGCACAAGGCAGCAATGTTTCAGTTATGAGCTTCGTTAATATACCAGTATCAATAATATTTGGCATAATTATAGGAATTATAATAGGAAAAGCTCTGGCAGTAGTCTGGAAGAAGGTTCATATCAGGGATACAGTAAAGGCTGCAATATTTTTAAGTGTGGCACTTCTGCTTGTGGGTGTTGAGGCATCATTAAATACTCCAATTACATTTGCTTCGTTAATATCTGTAATGTTTATTGGGATTGCACTTAAGAAGGACAGACCAGAGGTGGCTTTCAGGTTATCACAGAAGTATAATAAAATGTGGGTATGGGCAGAAGTTATGCTGTTCGTGCTAGTAGGTGCAACAGTTGATATAGGCTATGTGGCATATGCCGGTGTATCGGCAATCGTGATTATAATAGGAGCGTTAATTTTCAGAATGGCTGGAGTTGCTTTGTGTATGGCAGGAACTAAGCTGAAGCTGAAAGAAAGGGTATTCTGTATGCTTGCATACACACCTAAGGCAACTGTTCAGGCGGCTATAGGCGGAGTTCCATTGTCAATGGGACTTGCGTGTGGCAATACAGTGCTTATAGTAGCAGTATTAGCAATAATAATAACAGCACCACTTGGGGCATTTGCCATTGATATGACCTATAGAAAGCTGCTTAAGAAAAGCTAGGGAGAATTAAGATAAATTAGATAGCTTATTAGAAATAAGGAAGACTCATAGCAGCTAATAGTGGTTGAAAGAAGTTTAATAGAAAATAGAATGGAGAAAATATGGATACTAAAGCAAAATCACAATTCAGATTATTATTTCCGTGCTACTTCTCATTTTTTGTAAATGGAGCAATGGTATTGTTAGTTGGAGCAATACTTCCATATATTATAGAAGAAGCAGGAATTAATTATAGCGTAGCAGGAGGTTTTTTATCGGCATTTGCAATAGGCAATCTTCTTGCGAGCTTTGTCAATCCACCGATGGCTTCACGGATAGGAAGAAAAGCAACAATTGTTGTATTTTCAGCATTTATACCAGTAATGCTGCTTGTTATAACATTTCTTCCACCAGTGCCGGTTATATATGCGGCATTTATACTTATTGGAATAGGCAGAGGCTCAGTAAGCATAATCAATAATGCAGTTGTTAATGATAATTCTAACGGCAGACCAGCCGCACTTAACCTTTTACATATGACATTTGCGGCAGGTGCGTTTATTGCACCATTTATTACATCGCTTTACACGAGTTTTGGTCTGGGCTGGAGAGCAGCTGCATATACAATAATTATAGGTTCAACATTATCAGTTATATTATATGTGTGGATGAGAATAGACTATAACTGGCCTCTGGAGTCTAAGAAGGCTAAAGAAAATGCTTCTGACGGCAATGCAAAGCCATTTTATAAAAATAGCATTTTCTATATAATGGGCTTTTTATTATTCTTATATCTTGGACTTGAGAACTGCGTAAATGGCTGGTTTGTAACATATTTTAAGAGTATGGATATAATGAGCAGTACATATGCAACCAACCTTGTATCGGTTACCTGGATAATGGTTATGCTTGGAAGACTTCTCACAGCTAAGATATCATCAAAGGTTGATAAGAATAAGCTTATATCTGGATACTGCGTTGCTACAACAGTATTCTTTATATTACTTACAGCAACCCATAATCTTGCAGTTATTACTGTAGCTATTGCAGGACTTGGCTTCTTCTTTGCGGGAATATATCCAACAACAGTATCAAGTGTTGGCAATATAATTAAAGGTTCAACAACAGGAATGTCATTATTCCTAGCTATTGCCGCATTAGGCGGAATTGTTACACCACAGATAGTAGGTTTCCTTGCTGACAGAATAGGAATGACAGCGGCAATACTTGTATTAGCGTTCAACGCTGCTGGTATGCTTATAATGTCAGGAACTAATGTGTTGATGAGAAGAAAAGAAACACATATATAAATGACTATATGAAATATAATTTTATGTGATTTTATATTTACAAATTAAAGCATATAAATGTATAATAATGGTAGTGAAGATGTATATTTATACTGACGGTGAGGAAGTGCAGATTACAGATGAGAATAATGTATGGATTGTTAATTGCTATTGAGATTATTCTTATGGGAATATGTTCATATAAAGCAATGAATAAGAAAGGCAGACTGGCAAAGATAGTATTTATATATGAAGCTGTTGCAGCATTTTGTGGCATAGTATTTCTTGTGTATATATATGTTCCAGGAATAACTATCACAACGCTTTGCAAGAGCCTTACATTGATATGCTTTGACTGGATTCTTATTCTTCTAATGTACTACACGCAATATTATACAGGATTGTTTCATGGAGTTAAGTTTATTAAAGAGGTAATGATTGCATTTTCAGCAATAGACAGCGTTATGCTTATTGCCAATGTATGGAATCATCAGATATTTACTATAACAGAGATTAATGATTATGAGATTGTAACAGAATTTGTGAAGACCAGTTTCTTTTATAAGGCACATTTTATATATAATTATCTTGTTTTCTTTTTATTGCTTTTATCCTTTATGTTTATGATAGCGAACTCATCTAAGTTCTACAGTTTCAGATACGAGATAATATTTATAGCACTTTTAATTGTATTTATTCTTGACCTTGTGACAATAAGGTCACAGTCAATATATGATGTGTCTATGCCGGCATACGGAATTATGTGTATTCTTATATACTATTTCACGTTAAGATATATACCTAATGAGCTTATAGAGAATACGCTGTCCCTTATTATTAAAGATATGAATAGTGGAATTGTGTGTTTCGATAACAGGGGAAGATGTATATATTGTAATGATATATTAAAGAATATTTATAATATTGGAACAGAATATATTGATGTTGAGAGAAAATATTCGGAATGGCTTAATGAGCGTGGAAGTGACAGAAAAGATACGATGAAGACTGAAACAACAGTATCTTTTCACGATATTAAGAAATATTATGAGGTTGTATACAAGAGAATATTTGATGATAAGAATAATTTTGTATGCGATTATTTCATATTTAATGATAAGACAGAAGACATACAGTCACTTGAGAAAGAGAAGTATAAAGCAACCCATGACAGGCTTACGGGACTTTATAACAAGGATCAGTTCTACATAGAAACATACAAAATCCTTCATAGAAATGCAGATGTGCCATATTGTATGTTATGCAGTAATATAAGGGATTTTAAGTTCGTTAATGAATTATTTGGAATAGAAAAAGGTAACGAAGTTCTTGTAAAGCAGGCAGAGATAATGAAAGAGTATGCCAGTGATGATGTCATAGCAGCAAGAATTAACAGTGACCGTTTTGCTATGCTTATTCCTAAGAAGAGTTTCAGTGTTGATATGATATTATCTATAATTCACAGGATGCAGGATTATTTTAAAGATAGTTCATTCCATCTGCACATTTTTACAGGTGTTTATGATATAAGTGATTTGGAAGAGCCTGTAAGTATTATGTGTGATAAGGCTAATCTTGCAAGTGAAACTATTAAGAATGAATATAAGAGCAATATAGCTTATTATACAGAAAGACTTTTTGAAAGCTCTATTGAAGAAAGAAGAATTATAGGAGAATTCGAGAGAGCAATAAGTAATAATGAGTTTGAAATGTACTTACAGCCACAGGTAGACTCTAGCGGTAATTTATACGGAGCAGAAGCACTTGTTCGCTGGCAGCACCCTGAAAGAGGACTTTTATCTCCGGCAATATTTATTGATGTACTTGAAAAGACCGGCTTTATATATAGGCTTGACAGATATATGTGGGATAAAGCAGCTAAGAAGCTTAGCGAATGGAAGAAAGAGGGAAAAGACCAGTATCACATATCGGTTAATATATCGACTAAGGATTTCTATCTTGTAGATGTATATGAAACATTTGTCGGGCTTGTTGATAAATATGACATTGACCCTGTTAATCTTAAAATAGAGATTACAGAAACAGCATTAATGTCTGATTTTGACAAAAATATGGGGATAATCAGGCGTTTGCAGAACTATGGATTTAATATAGAGATTGATGATTTTGGAAGTGGATACTCATCACTTAATATGTTAAAGGACATAAGTGCAGATGTATTAAAGATTGATATGGGCTTCTTAAGAGCCTCAGAAAATGAGGCGAAAGGACTTGATATTCTTGAAAGCATAATAACACTTGCTGGAAAGCTTGGAATGAAAGTTATAACAGAAGGTGTTGAAACAAAAAAACAGCTCTATATGTTAGCAGAGATGGGGTGTGATATGTATCAGGGATATTATTTCTCTAAACCAATACCGGTTGATGAGTTTGAGAAGAAGTATAACATTAAGTAATAAGTAAATTGTATTCTGGGCTGCTGCATTTTGTGGCAGCCTAATATAATGATAGGCGTAAGTGTCACAGCGCACTTGATACAAGCGTTATATAAGCCAAAATGTGCGTAGAAATGAGGATATATATGATAACAGGCACAATAAAGAAGAATTGGAAAATGTTAATTACAGTTCTTGCAGCAGTAATAGGCGTACTGGCAGTATATCAGCCAGAAAATGCTGTGTGTTACGCAGCAGATAATGACACATCGGCTATAGAGATAAGAACCTCAAAGGATTTGTTGGAAGCCTCTAAGAATAGTGATGGCAGTTATGTCCTTATGGCTGATATTGATATGTCAGTATTTGGGGTGGACGGCTGGAAGCCTTGGAATTTTAATGGAACATTTGATGGCAATGGACATACACTTTACAATATGGACATTAATACTGTTACAGATGTTACAGAAAAGGCTTATGATGGAAACCTTAAAGAATATGATACTTATTATGCCGGGTTTTTTGGAATAACGAAGAATGCAGTTATTAAAGATCTTAATATAAAAGGTGCATATGTAAATATAAGCGAGAATGAGGATGGTAATCGTAATAAGAGCATATTAGCTGCTATATTGGCAGGTTATATGGATAATACGACAATCACAGGCTGTAAAGTGGAAGGTTATGTATCCCTCAAATCAACAGCAGCTATGTGGGGAACTGCGGGTATTGCAGGCTTTGGTAACGGAAATATAAGTGGTTGTGAGGCAGATGTTACACTTGTATGTACAGATGCAGATAAGAATTCTGCTGACAGAGATGAGCAGTTTATGGGTGGTATATATGCCGATGGCTATATCAATGTAAGTGACTGCATAGTTAATATTGACGGCTATATATCAGAACATGGATATGTTCATTCAGGCGGAATCACAGGACTTTATATATTATATCCAGTTACGGGAAGTTATGTTGCTGATATTGCAGGCAATACAATCAATGGAAAGATAACATTTTTTGAGGATAATACAGACAGACGTGCATATTGCAAGGCTGTTGCCGGTGAAAGAATGAATCTTTATTCAACTTCTGTTGCTAATACAGATAATTTTGTAAGAAACGAAGTGTATGATTATACAGTAGATTTAAAGCCTGACAATTATGTAAGAAAGACATATTCTGTAGATAATCCATATGAGAATGAGCAGAAGCTTGTCAGTTCAGAGGATAACAGTACAGAGAGCAGTGATAATGGACTTATTAAGACAGGAAGCACTAATAATGCTTCGCATAGCAATGTATTAAATATGAGCATGCCAGTAAGGGTTATTGTTATTGTAGTAATGATAGCAGCAGCGGTTGGTATCTATTATTATATAGCAGGAAAGATAAGGAAAAGCAGAAAGAAATAAAAATATCATTAAAGAAGTAAAAAAATAGCACAAAGAAACAGTACAGGGAAATTCAGAAGAAATAAATAAAAAACAGGCACTGAATAAAAATGTATAGTTGGAATGGAGATGTAAAAAATGCAGTTTACAGATGAACAGTTTAAGAAAGACTCTGAACAGTTGATAGACTTTATATATAAAAGTCCAAGTCCATACCACGTTGTTAATAATATAGCGGCAGTTCTTAATGAAAACGGATTTATACGCTTAAGTGAGGGTAAAGCCTGGAAGATTAATCCGTCAGGACGTTATTATGTAATAAGAGGTGGTTCTTCAATTATAGCTTTTAATATGCCAAAAGCAGAAAGCTATAAGGGTTATAATATAACAGCCAGCCACAGCGACTCTCCTTCTTTTAAGGTAAAAGAAAATCCAGAGATAACAATAGATAAACATTACATAAGCCTTAATGTAGAGAAATATGGCGGAATGATAATGTCAACGTGGCTTGACAGACCATTGTCAGTTGCAGGACGTGCAGTAGCGATTAGCAGGTCAGGCATTAAAGAATATCTTGTAAATGCAGATAAGGACCTGCTTGTAATACCTAACCTTGCAATACATATGAATCGTAGTGTCAATGATAACACAAGTCTTAACCCACAGAAGGATATGCTTCCTTTATTTGGTGATATTAATGCCAAGGATAACTTTGATGAGTATATAAAGTCTTGTATACAATCTGAAGACAAGGATAAAGAAAGCGTTGCAGATGAAAGCCTTACAACAGAACTTTTCTTATATAACAGGGAAAAAGGCAGAATATGGGGCTGCAACGATGAATATATATCAGCACCAAGATTAGATGACATACAATGTGCGTATTCATCTTTAATGGCTTATATTAAGGCATTGGATAGTATTTCAGATAATTATGATAAAGTAAATGTATGCTGTGTATTTAATAATGAGGAAGTCGGAAGCACAACAATGCAGGGAGCAGACTCTACATTTTTATCAGATGTATTAGAAAGAATAAGTATAGCGTATGGTCTGGACAGGGAAAAGTATATGATGGCAATAGCTTCATCATATATGGTATCTGCTGACAATGCACACGCTGTACACCCTAACCACACAGATAAGGCAGACCTGACTAACAGACCATATATGAATGAAGGAATTGTTATTAAATTTAATGGCAATCAGAAATATACGACTGACAGTGTGTCTTATGCCATATTCAAGGACATATGTGACAAAAGAAATGTTCCATACCAGACATATGCTAACAGGTCGGATATAGCCGGCGGCTCAACACTTGGCAATATATCTAATTCACACGTATCAGTTAATACTGTCGATATAGGACTTGCGCAGCTTGCAATGCACTCAGCATATGAAACAGCAGGTGCGAAAGATACAACTTATATGATAGAGGCACTGACAGGCGTATTCTTAAGATAGTAATTTAATAGTTTAATAACTGATATATGTAAATATATATTAATCCTAAAGAATATAATATATATTTTAATGTTAGAATTTTTTGGAAAATAGAATATGTGCAGGCTCAGATAAATGGCAGTTAGTAAAGAATACATTTACAGCATCTTTATAATCGCTCATTTTCTGAGCCTTTTTAATAGCCTTGGCTTCTTTTTTGCAGTCACCAAATGCGTATTCCATATAGCACCACATTTCTTTCATACGGTGGATAGCGTGCTTATCACCTGACATTATCTTAAGGCGTTCTTCATACACATAGTTATGGAGCTTTCGCATATTATCTTTATCCTCTTTAAGGTTTCTTGCATATTCATAAGGATTGTCACTTATAAGTACATTGATAAGTCCTGGGTCAGCGACAAGTCCGCGACCAAGCATTATGCAGTGTGGCAGTGGTGATTTGCTATTTTCATCTGTATAAGCATAATCTTTAAGAAATGCAATATAATCATTTCGAGTAAATATGTCACCATTGTAACATACAGGGTTGCGGCTTTCTTTAATTGCCAGCCTGAAAGCTTCCTTATTAACATCACCACGGTAATAATCAGTTCTTACTCTTGGGTGGATAATTAATTCCTCAAGGCTGAACTTATTATATACTTCAAGGATATTGTACCATTCATCAGGTGATTCAATTCCGATACGTGTCTTTACAGATACTTTTATATTGTTGTCCTGAATGTAATTATCGGACATTATTTCATAAAGTATGCGTTCAAGCCTGTCAGTATCTGCAAGCATTCCTGAGCCTTTTGATTTGGAAACGACTGTTCCAGAGGGACAGCCTGCATTAAGGTTAATTTCATTATATCCGAAGTTATCAAAAAGCATATGGGCTGTCCATATGAAATCCTCTGAATTATTAGTCATTATCTGTGGTATTGAATTGATTAAATTATTATTTCTGTCAATATCACGCATTTCCTTTGCTAGAAATTTTTCTGTCTGGTTAGGTGATATAAATGGCATAAAATATTTGTCAATTTTGCCGTGTCCGAAGAATTCATCGAAGGCATTACGGAACATATAATCCGTAAGTCCCTCCATAGGGGCAAGATATACTTTGGTGTTAGACATATTTCCTCATTTCCTGTACATTACATAATTTTCTTTTTCTGCTGTCTTGCAGTTATGGCAGTAACCATTTGTCTAGGTACACATTTTGCCACAGTTGTGCCAAGCTTCATCATTAGAGTAGGAACAATTGTGATTTTGCCCCGAAACATCTGTCTTAATGCATAAGAAGCACAGTAAGTGGCTGATATTCCCGGAAGTGCAAAGGTTACATTAGCTACATTATTAAAGTTGGTGTTAACAGGGCCGGGACATAACATACATATGTGAACCCTGCTCTTAGCCTCACGGAGTTCCTCATTAATGGCACTTGTAAGACTTGTCACATAGCTTTTAGTAGCATAATAAGTAGACATATATGGACCGCCTGGAAGAAGTCCTGCACTAGAAGCCACATTCATAATGTAACCACGGTTTCTTTTTTTGAAAGCTTTAACCATATATTTGGTAAGAATATGGGTTGCCTTGATATTTACATTAATCATAGATAATTCTTTATTAAGGCTTGTTTTATCAAAGCTTCCAAGGTCACCAAATCCGGCATTATTAATGAAGATATATATATCCTTCTTTGCCAATGTCCTGCCAAGCTTAATGCAGGCATTTTCATCAGATAGATCACAGGTTATTATTTCACATCTTGTAGATAACTGCTGTGAGAGAAGAAGCATTTCTTTAGTATTTCTAGATACAAGGATAAGGTCATAGCCTTTCTTGCTTAAAAGCTTTGCCATTTCACGGCCGATACCAGAGCTTGCACCGGTTATGCAGGCAACGGCACGGCTGGATTTATTGGAATTATTAATATTATTCATATTAAACCTCATTTCTGCGCACAGATTAAAGCATAACAGTTTAGTGTCAGGTGCGCACAGACACGATTACTCCACTTGTAAAATTAAATGGACTGCATTACAATAGAAACATTATAACATAAAACAATAGGAGAGAAGTATGAAAAATCGAACCTTATTTAAACAAGAGTACATTGATGCGGCAATGAGAGCCAGCAATTTTGATAATAATAAGTACAAAATATTTAAAATGATATACAACATCTTCGGACTTTTATTTGGAATGGGCTGTATAAGATATCTTATATTCCAGATTATGGGGAGCGAGGAAGCCGACTGGTTTATGGTAATATTTTATGCGTGTGCTGCGGCTGTATTCTTTTATATAGGAATGATTGGAATGGACAGAAGCAATAAAAGAAAGTACCATAATATATATTCAAGAATGGTTGGAATTACATTTACATATGATATCGACGCAGAATATATTGTTGTAACCGATGAGGAAGACGACAAGGACACATTCAGCTGGGACGATATAATTAAATGGAATCAGGATACGGAAAATATATATCTTTTTGTGTCTGCTGATGACTGCCTTGTAATTAATAAGGAAGGCTTTGTTGAAGGGACATATAAAGATTTAATCGAACTTGCAACAGCAGTTATGGGACTTAGGGATGATGAGGAGAATATTAATGGATAATATAAGCGTTAGAATTAATAACACAGATACACAGGATAATGCAAATGGTCTTTACATAAGAATATTAGAGGCTGACGAGATTACAGACATATATAATGAACATATAGTAACAGACTTTCCGGCATCAGAGGTTAAGCCTCTTAGTCAGATGTTAAGAAAGAGAGAGCAAGGACAGTATTTTGTATATGGAATGTTTGAGGATAATGGAGAGCTTGCAGGATATGCGTATTTTATAAAATGCAGTAATAAAGATGTATATCTTCTTGATTATCTTGCGATAGTTAAGAATAAGCGTTCAAAGCATTTAGGTTCAATATTTTTACAGGAGTTAAAGAATATTGCAGTAAATGATGACAGGCTCTTAATGCTTGAGGTTGAAAATCCTGACTATGCAGATGAGGGTGCAGCTAAGGATTATATGATTAAGAGAATAGGCTTTTATAAGAAGAATGGAATGAAATTAAGCAATACAAGCTGTTATTTCCTTGGTAATGAATATAGAATATTGTATGCAGGCGATGAAGTAGAAGATGACTATATGGATGAGATAACAGATACTGTATATAGGGATTTCTTCGGAGATCAATTCGTGGATATGAATGTAAGATTTCATTAATAATAATAAGTAAAAGCTTTGATTGAGTTAATAATCTTTTGAAAATGTAATAACACCTTAAAAATAATAAGTGTACTAATTGACAAAATATGATTAGTTATCGCATAATATGACGTATGAATATGTATAATTATTCATATTCTGGCAGGTATATGTCTAGCGCATCAGGCATTTATCAGGCAGGTACTAAAGATTGCGCAGAAAAGAGGATTACAATGAACAATCAGGAAATGATGGAACTAACAACGGTTGATAAAAGTGAATTTGAAGAACTCGTTAAAGAGTGTACAAGATCAGGCTCCATTGACCAGAATTTATATATCGAATATGATGTTAAGAGGGGTCTTCGTGATAGCAATGGTAATGGTGTTCTTACAGGACTTACAGAAATTTCTGATGTATGTGGTAATGAGAATGTTCATGGTAGAAAGATACCTGTCGATGGACAGTTATATTTTCAGGGATATAATGTCCAGGATATTATTAAAGGCTCTACAAGAGATAGATTCCGTTTTGAAGAAGCAACTTACCTTCTTTTATTTGGTAATCTTCCTACAGAGAAACAGCTTGACAGTTTCCTTAGAATACTTGCTGATTTACAGGAACTTTCAGGTGCATTTATCAGAGATGTAATTATGAAGGCAACAAGTACTAATCTTATGAATTCACTTATGAAAAGTATCTTAAGCCTTTATTCATATGATGAAAATCCGGATGACATATCAATTCCTAATGTATTAAGGCAGTCGTTACAGCTTATAGCTAAGATGCCTTTGCTTACAGTATATGCGTATCAGTCATATAGACATTTTAAATTAGACGGAACGCTTATGATTAAGAATCCTAGGAAGGGATATTCAACGGCAGAGAATATTCTTTATATGTTAAGAGATGATGGACAGTTCACAGAGCTTGAAGCTAAGGTTCTTGATATCTGTCTTGTACTCCACGCAGAGCATGGTGGTGGTAATAACTCAACATTTACTAACCACGTTGTAACATCATCAGGAACTGATACATATTCAGCTATGGCAGCTTCAATCGCTTCCCTTAAAGGTCCTAAGCATGGTGGTGCTAACCTTAAGGTTCAGGAAATGTTCGCTGATATAAAAGCTAACTGCAAGGATTGGGATAATAAAGAAGAAATCTGTGCATATCTTAATAAAATTCTTGATAAACAAGCATTTGATGGTGCAGGTCTTATATATGGTATGGGTCATGCTGTATACACTAATTCTGACCCAAGAGAAGTTATACTTAAGAGCTTTGCGAAAAATCTTTCTGTTGAAAAGGGAATGGAGAAGGAGTATGCTCTTTATGAGACAGTAGAAAAAGAAGCAGGACAGCTTATTATGAACAAAAGAAAAATGTTCAAGCCGGTATGTGCCAATGTCGATTTCTACAGTGGATTTGTATATTCAATGCTTGGTATTCCAGAAGAAATGTTTACTCCTATGTTCGCAACAGCTCGTATTTCAGGCTGGTGTGCTCATCGTCTTGAAGAGCTTGTCAATGCAGGAAAGATTATTCGTCCTGCTTATAAGTATGTAGGCTGGCATAGGGATTATCCTAAGATGGAAGAACGCAAATAATAATTAGCAATTAAAGAGGTATTAATCAAAATGTCACAATATAAGGTAAGAAAGTTAAATAAGCCAATTAACTGTGTTGTTGAAGTGCCAGGTTCTAAGAGTATTACGAACAGAGCACTTCTTATGGCAGCGTTATCAGATGGGGAGTGCAGACTTAATGGAGTGTTATTCAGCGATGATTCAAGACATTTTCTTTCAAGTCTTATAGCATTAGGTTATGTTATACAGGTAAATGAAGTTGACAAATATGCAATCATAGAAGGACATAGTGGCAATATTCCTAAGAAAGAGGGCGTTATCAATGTAGGCAGTGCAGGAACAGCAGCAAGATTTCTTACGGCAATGTTAGCTTTTTCTGATGGACAGTATACAATAGAAAGTTCTGAGCAGATGAAGAAAAGACCAATGCTTCCTTTATTTAATGCACTTGAAGATATGGGAGCACATTTTGAGTTCCTTGAAAAAAACGGACATCTTCCAGTAAAGGTAACCGGTGCAGCTTTTGGCGGTAATAAGCCTAAGGCAGAGGTATCAATTGACATAAGTGAGAGTACACAGTTCTTAAGTGCACTTATGATGACAGCACCAATGCTTGACAGTGGTCTTAAGATTAATATTACAAGCAAGAAGACAGATGGCTCATATATAAGAATAACATCTAATATGATGAAGCAGTTCGGCTGTGAGGTTGTACACGAAGGGGCTGTATATCAGATACCTGCTTATGACAATTATGTTGCAGGTACATATCAGATTGAACCTGATGTGTCAGCAGCCTGCTATTTCTATGCGGCAGCAGCACTTACAGGTGGTTATGCCCTTGTTAAGAATGTAAGATATACTTCAATGCAGGGTGATATGAAGTTCCTTGAGGTGTTAAAGCAGTTAGGCTGTAAAGTTGAGGAAGAGCATGAAGGAATAAGTGTTACAGGTCCTGCTAATGGTGAATACAATGGCGTAGACGTAGATATGAATGACTTCTCAGATCAGACAATGACACTTGCGGCAATTGCTCCATTTGCAAAGACACCAACAATTATAAGAAATATTGAACATATAAGACTTCAGGAGTCAGATAGAATAGAGGCTATTGCTAATGAACTTAACAGCCTCTGCATAGATATTAAGAAGGGAAGAGACAGAATAGAAATTCTTCCAGGAAATGTTAAACCAGGCGTTGTAAAGACATATTCCGATCATAGAATGGCTATGGCATTTGCACTTATCGGGCTCAGAGTGGATGGCATTATAATTGATGATTATGAGTGTTGTGCGAAGACCTTTGAGGATTATTTTCAGGTGCTTGACAGGGCTACACGAGAGTAATGCGAGAGGGGCAGCTTTTGGTTAGTCGGACTTCGGACGATATAAGGCACGATATTAAGGTGTTAAGCTGGAGGTTATGGATTAGCCGGACTATATAAGGCTCGAAAAAAGGGAGGGCTGCTGGGATAAGGTGATGGTCAGGTAAACAGATTGGATATTTCTAAGACTTTCCGTGAAGGTTGTGGATAGGGACACAGCCGCTCAGACGAAACATCCGTGTTTCGTATTCGCTCACTCGTACATCCTTGTACGAGTGCTGTTGGACGTAGAGGGAAAGTCTAAGAAATATCACAATATGTTTAAAGAGCCACCTCCTCACCCCGGCAACCCTCCCTTGATTTTTTTCGTTCCTTATATCTGGGTACTGCTTAATTTACACACGTTGATAAGTCCTACTTAGCCGAGAGAACAACAGCCTCACTCCACGAAATAAATTACGGCAAGCACTTACAAAACTTCCGTCTGGCAATCGCAGTTGTGTGGCATTAATATATTGCAAGCTGGGTACTGTTGAAGCCGCCGGCACTTAGCGGCTGTTCTTTAGCCGCTTAGTGTCCGCTGCGGCTTCAAGTAGCGGGAGCGTGCCCAGCGGTAATATATTAATGCCACACAACGTCCGTTCGTCCACTACCACAACAAAAGTTTTGTAAAGCACTCCCACAAATTAAAAGAAAAGCAGGTGACTTCACAATTTGAAAATTCTAATATACAAATGGAAAGTATACAATCAAAGTGATGTAGCTGAAGCATTTGAATATTTTGGACATACCGTTGATATGTATGAAGAAAAGCCTGTCAACAGTAACAGTATCACAGGCTATAAAGAACACGATATGAAAGAGATATCAGATGTGATTTCAGAATATGATATAGTATTTTCTCTTAACTATTTTCCGCATATATCAGATGTATGTGAAAAGCTTGGAAAGAAGTATATTGCATGGACAGTAGACAGTCCGCTTATATCTCTTTATCACCAGTCTGTATTTAATTCGTGTAATTATATATTTATATTTGATAAGTTCTTTTATTATGAATTAAAGCAGATGGGTGTCCAAAATGTATACTATCTTCCGCTTGCTGTTAATACAGAAAGGCTTGATAAGCTGATTGGTCAGCAGAGCAAAGAAGACCGGCAGAGGTTTGCAGCTGATGTTTCATTCGTTGGAAGTATGTACCATAAGAATTCTTATGATGATATTAAAGATAAACTGCCGCCATATATGAAGGGGTATTTTGATGCAGCAATGCTTGCACAGCTTAATATATATGGGGATAATATAATAGACGATTTGCTGACAGTTGATATATTAAAGGAATTGTCGGAGATAATAGATTTCAGGCAGGGGGACAGGGCATTTTCTGATATACGGCTTGTGTTTGAGTCTACATTTCTGGGCTTTAAGCTTGCTAATATAGAACGTGTAAGTACGCTTAACAGGTTGTCAAAGACGTTAAGGGGTCATAATACTGCCTTGTATACAGACACGATTGATAGTAAGCTGGAAGGAGTTGACTACAGGGGTGCAGTAGCTTATATGACACATATGCCGCTTGTATTTAATAATTCGAGAATTAATCTTAATATGACAATAAGAAATATAAGGACGGGTATACCATTAAGAGTGTGGGACATATTAGGAGCAGGAGGCTTTCTGCTTACGAATTTTCAGGTTGAGCTTCCAGATTATTTTGAAAATGGAAAAGATATTGTGTATTATGAGGACATTAATGACTGCTGCCGCAAAGCCGAATATTATCTGGCACACGAAGATGAGCGCAGACAGATTGCACTTAATGGTTATAACATAGTTAAACAAAATCACAGCTATACACAGAGAATTGCCACAATTCTTGATATAGTAAATTATTAATAAAATGTGATTATCACGATAGCGGTAAGGCGTGAGTATTATCATTATAATACGATGTGAGAGTTAAAAAGAAATACCGCCACTGGCATTATAATAATTAAAGATTGATATAAAAATGGCATAGAAGCAGTAAATTAATAAATCACTGCCGCTATGTCATTTTATTATATGATTCGTTAGTTATGTTACTGTAATAATATTCAATCAGGTTACTGTAAGCTTCTGATTGCACCAAACACACCATTGAATTCATTGAAAAATGTTTCTTCATATTTCTTTAAGAATACAGAAGCATAATTATCCTTATAAGATAAAGATATATAGAGGTTGCCAATAGCAGAGTCTATAATCTGTATTTTAATAAGAAGGTTATTGTCACATTTCCAAACAGCAGAAGCAGCACATCTGAAATTGTATATAGGAAATTCAGATACGATGTTATAACCAAATCCAAAGTCAATGCTATGTGTGCCTGTTTCGTTAGTATAGGTTATTGTTCCCCATTTTCTGGTAGTGTTATTAGTGTCCGTGCTGGCATTGTCTGCATTATGAATTGTAACTTTTACAGCGGTCATTTTGCATATATTTTCATCACATACATATGTAACATTATTGATTAAATTCTCATATGAGGAAGCAGTGCTGTCCTTAAGGCAGAATAATTCACGGCTTTTAATAAAGGCATTGTATTCTGCAAGCTGTACATCGGTTTCGTTATTAACAGATGCTTCGTCATCAATTTTATTATAGATTTCTTCCCAGAAGGCATCATATATGCACTGTACGCCGCCCTGACGTCCAAGGGTATCAGCGGTTGTTACCATATAGATATCCTTATCAGGAACATAAAGTGCAAGCTGTCCCGCCATACCATAGAGGGCATATCCGCCGTTGCGAGTGATCCATATCTGATAACCATAACCCTGCATTTCTTCCAATGTACCGCTCTTTCCATAAGGGTCGCTCTGCTTCATTCGTGCGGCTTTGATGTAATCTGCTGGAATAAGCTGCTTGTCGTTGTATACACCATCTTTAGATATAAGATAGATTATTTTAAGCATATCAACAGGTCTTGCACATATTCCAGAACCGCCCATAGGAATTCCACAAGGGTCAGGAAGAATAAATGTATCTTCAGAAAATCCCAGTTCATTAAGGAACTTTTCTTTAAGATAGTCAATAAGTCTCATTCCAGATAATCTTTCAATAAGAGCACCAAGAACGTGAGTTGATGAAGTGTCATAAGAGAATTGTGTGCCAGGTGCATGAACAGGCTTGACTGTAAAGAATGAGCCCACCCAGTCGGTTGTGCCAGCAGTTTTATAAGTGGTGCTGTCGTGACACGTTCTCATAGTAAGCATATCCCTTATAGTAAGCATTTTCATATAATCATAAGCTCCATTTTGGGGAAGTTTATCTTTAAAATAATCAACAATATGGTCATCTAATGATAACTTGTGTTCGCCATACAGACAGCCAATGCCCAAAGATACTAAAGACTTTGTCATAGAGAACATACGGTGAAGTGAATTGTTGTCGTAAGGCTTGTAATAGCTTTCCATACATATATTGTTTCCACGCATAATTATAAGGCTGTGCATAGGAATATCCTGATTTTCAAGACGTTTTGCATAATTAATAAGATTGTGGTAGTCGATATTACATTCGCTTGGTTTAACATAATTAAATTTAGTCTGCATAATTAAATCCTCCGTTGTTGAATTCTTTTACAAGTGTTAGTTCTTTAATAAGCTTAATATAATATATATTAAAATACAAATATGAGAGTGTCAAAATGTATCAGCTGTCTATATGATAATATAATTTTTTAAAATTAAACTTCAAAAATGTATTCAAATCATATATAATGTAAGGAATTATTGAGGTATAGAATATAGTATAAATTCACAGGAAGGATAGTAATATTAAGAAAATGTAATAGTATGCGGATTGTTATTGTTTAAATTGTTATTCAAGTTATTATGTGGATTTATAAAAAAGGGGGAACAGAGTTGATTAACGTATTATGCAGAATATTTGTTAAGAATTATAAAGATACAAAAAATCCCAAAGTAAGGCTGGAGTATGGAATATTTGCAGGAATTGTTGGAATTATATGTAATATTGTACTGTTTCTTACAAAGCTTACGGCTGGATTTCTTACATCATCATTGTCAATTATGGCAGATGCAATTAATAACTTATCAGATGCAGGTTCATCAATAGTAACACTTGCGGGTTTTAAGCTTGCATCCAAGCCGGCGGACTCGGAACATCCATATGGGCACGGAAGAATAGAGTATATATCAGGCTTTATTGTATCAATGCTCATTATTGTAATGGGTGTTGAGCTGTTAAGAAGCTCAGTTGAGAAAATATTTAATCCACAGCCTCTGGAATTCAGCTTTATTTCAATTATAATACTGATTTTTTCTATTCTTTTAAAAATGTGGATGGCTAAATTTAACAAACGGCTTGGAGATAAAGTTGATTCTGCGGCAATGAAAGCCACAGCAACAGACAGTTTATCAGATTGTATAAGCACTACCGTTGTATTGTTCGGCGTGCTTATTACACAGTTTTCCAATGTAGATATCGATGGCTATGCAGGGGCGTTTGTCGCATTATTTGTAATAATAGCAGGATTTAAAGCAGCTAAAGAAACGCTTTCGCCACTTCTTGGCCAGCCACCATCAAAAGAATTTGTAAAGGAGCTGGAAAGGTTAATATTAGAGGACGAACATATTATAGGTGTCCACGATTTAATCGTTCATAATTATGGACCGGGAAGAGTATTCGTATCAGTACACGCTGAAGTTCCGGCGGATATGGATATTCTTGTGGCACACGACTGTGTGGATATGGCAGAACGCCGTATAGAAAAACGAATGGGCTGTTTTATAAGTATACATATGGATCCTGTAATAACAGATGATGAGGTTATTAATGAACAGAAAGCGGTTGTTCAGGAAATAATTGATGATATATCACCGGATATAAGCATGCATGATTTCAGAACAATAAAAGGACCACATATAACTAATCTTATATTTGATGTGTTAGTTCCATTTGGATTTGATATGAAAGACGATGAGATAGTTAGCAGGATAAAAGATGCACTCCGCGATAAGCACGAGAACTGGAGAGCAGTAATACAGGTTGATAAGAAAATGTTCTGAAATTAATGATGGAGACTGGGATTATATCCAGCCTCCATCATATTGTATTATCTGTCCGGTAAGGTAGTTGTCGGAGTTTAAAATAAGCTTTGCAAGATTGGCAACCCCATAAGGTGAGCCAAGTGTTCCACAAGGAATTTCTTCTGCTAATTCTTGAAGCTCCTCAGGGCTTAAATGTCCATTCATCTCAGTGTCTATAGCTCCACAGGCTATTGCATTAACCTGTATGTTACTTGGCGCAAGTTCTTTAGCTAAAGCTTTGGTAAAAGAATTGATTGCCCCCTTGGTAGTAGAGTAGGCGACTTCACAGCTTGCACCATACAAGCCCCACACTGATGATATGTTGATGATTTTTCCGCAATGACGTCTTAACATATCCTGCACTGCAAAATGGCAGCAGTTGTATACAGAATTGAGATTGACAGACATTATATTATTCCACATATCAGGTGTCATATCCTGAAATAGTCCTATAGATGCAATTCCTGCATTATTAATAAGAACATTTACTTTTCCATAAATGCTTATGGCAAGGTCAAACATTTCATTAACTGTTGAATAATTGCTGACGTCCCCGACAAAGGTTTCACACAATGCTCCCTTTTTAATAATTTCTTCTTTGACAAGTTCAAGCCTGCCAGCACTTTTGGAACAATTGATAATAAGTGCTGTATCAGGTGCGGCTAGGCTTAAAGCAATAGCTTTGCCAATTCCGCGTGAAGCACCGGTTACCACTATGACAGTGGATACATTAGTTTCCATAATAAACCCTCATTTCTATGAATGATTTTTGCACACATCAGCACTTATTGTGTCAGAATAATCTGATATTTAAACATAATAATGTCAATGTGAGCATATACTATATTTATCATTCTATATCAAAAAAATACATTGGACAAGCTTGACATTTAATGATTTGTGCATACTTACTAAATTTGTAAATGCTTACAAAAAACTCAGAAAGTTATTCGACACAAATTGACAGATAATCAAGGAGTTATCCACAGATAAAAAGTGTGGAATTGCTTAGAAAAATAGTTATACACCAAGTTATCCACATTATCCACAATTTGATATGGGGATAAACACTGTGGATTATATCGTGGATAACAGAATAAATGTTTTGTTCAATTATACAAAATTTTAAATTGTTAAAAAAATACCAGTATTAGTGCTTGACATTTGAAATGCCAGTATTACAGGGCTTTTACGGCTCTTTGACTACTAAATTAATAAAATATCTGTAAATTGTGTGAACTTACTTGTCTAAATGTAAAATTGTGTTATAATAACATTATCAAAAGTCGTGAAGCACAATGAAGCACAATTGAATTGGCAACATTCCTTAATCAGGCAACACGATAATAAAGTGATAGAAGGAGTTGGACATCATGCGTTTTATTATTACAGGAAGAAATATTGATGTAACAGATGGTTTAAGATCAGCAGTGGAGGAAAAGTTAGGTAAGCTGGATAGATTTTTTGCACCAGAGACAGAAGTCAATGTAACATTAAGTGTTGAGAAAGAAAGGCAGAAGATAGAAGTTACAATACCTGTTAAAGGTAACATTATAAGAAGTGAACAGGTAAGCAGTGATATGTATGTGTCTATAGATCTTGTTGAGGAAGTAATTGAGAGACAGTTAAAGAAGTATAAGAACAAGATTGTAGATAAGCATCATAATGAAGCCGCATTTGCCAAGGAATTTGTAGAGAATGAATATGAGCCAACAGATGAGGTTAAGATTATAAGAACTAAGAGATTTGGTATCAAACCAATGGATCCTGAAGAGGCATGTGTCCAGATGGAATTATTAGGTCATAATTTCTATGTATTCTTCAACTCAGAGACAGAAGAAGTCAATGTTGTATACAAGAGAAAAGGCAATACATATGGTCTTATAGAGCCAGAACTTGACTAATTATAATGCAGCTGATTATGAATTATAGTTGATTTATATAATTATATTCAAGTCTTTATGGTGTGATTAATGAATTATATGTAATGTACTATATTAGATATAGTTGATGAATTTACATTAATTATAAGGTATATGTTTATAGTAATTTAATTAATTAAAGATTATCTAAAAGAAGTGCAGTATCTTAGTATATCTGCACTTCTTTCTTGTTATGGGTGATGCTTGCCTAATTATATAAATGGTGATACAATTACAATAATTTCAGCTTTTCGTAATGTGGAAAAGGTAAAGTAAGGAGAGTATGTAATGGGTTTAGTTCAGAAAATATTCGGAACACATAGTCAACATGAGTTAAAGAGAATTTATCCTATTGCTGATAAAGTAGAAAGCTATAGGGAAGAATATGGTAAGTTAAGCGATGAACAGCTTAGAGGAAAGACTAAAGAATTCAAGGAAAGATTATCTAAAGGCGAGACTTTGAATGATTTGCTTCCGGAAGCATATGCAACTGTAAGAGAAGCTGCCAAGAGAGTTCTTGGAATGGAACATTACAGAGTACAGATTATCGGTGGTATTATTCTTCATCAGGGACGTATTGCAGAGATGCGTACAGGTGAAGGTAAGACACTTGTATGTACACTTCCGGCATATCTTAATGCACTTGAAGAAAAGGGAGTATTAGTAGTTACAGTTAATGATTATCTTGCTAAGCGTGATGCTGAATGGATGGGACAGGTACACAATTTCCTTGGACTTTCAGTAGGTATAGTTCTTCACGATATGAAAGATGATGAAAGAAGAGCGGCATATGCAAGTGATATTACATATGTTACTAATAATGAACTTGGATTTGATTATCTTAGGGATAATATGGCTATATATAAGGAGCAGCTTGTACTCCGCGACCTTCATTACTGTATTATCGATGAGGTCGATTCAGTACTTATTGATGAGGCACGTACACCTCTTATTATTTCAGGACAGAGCGGCAAGTCAACTAAGTTATATGAACTTTGTGATGTACTTGCAAGACAGCTTGTAAAGGGTACTTACCATGGTGAACGTACTAAGATGCAGGTTATGATGCAGGAAGAGATAGAGGAAGATGGTGACTTTATCGTTAATGAGAAGGATAAGGTTGTTAATCTTACAGAACAGGGTGTCCACAAGGTTGAACAGTTCTTCCATATTGATAACTATGCTGATATTGAGAACCTTGAAATACAGCACAATGTAACACTTGCATTAAGAGCACATTATCTTATGTTCAGGGATAAGGATTATGTTGTCAAAGATGATGAAGTTCTTATTGTAGATGAATTTACAGGACGTATTATGCCAGGACGCCGTTATTCAGATGGTCTTCATCAGGCTATTGAAGCTAAGGAACACGTTAAGGTTAAGAGAGAGAGTAAGACACTTGCAACTATTACATTCCAGAATTTCTTTAATAAGTTTGATAAGAAAGCCGGTATGACAGGTACTGCTCTTACAGAAGAGAAGGAATTCAGGGGAATATACAATATGGACGTTGTAGAAGTCCCTACTAATAAGCCAATAGCAAGAATTGACCATAATGATGCTGTATTTAAGACTATGAAGGGCAAGTTCAATGCTGTTGTAGAAGAAGTTGTTGCGGCACACGAAAAAGGACAGCCTGTACTTGTTGGTACAATAACAATTGATACATCAGAGCTTTTAAGTGAAATGCTTAGAAAAAGAGGAATACCTCATAATGTACTTAATGCCAAGTATCACGAGCTTGAGGCTCAGATTGTAGCCGATGCAGGTAAGCACGGAGCTGTAACAATAGCTACTAATATGGCAGGACGTGGTACTGATATTAAGCTAGATGAGGAAGCAAGAGCGGCAGGAGGACTTAAGATTATTGGTACAGAAAGACACGAGTCAAGACGAATTGATAATCAGTTAAGAGGTCGTGCAGGTCGTCAGGGTGACCCAGGTGAATCAAGATTTTATATATCTCTTGAAGATAATCTTATGAGATTATTCGCTCAGGAGACTCTTATGAATACATTTAACAGATTAGGTGTTGGTGAGAATGACCAGATTGAGCATAAGCTGTTAAGTAATGCTATTGAGACAGCACAGAAGAAGATTGAGACTAACAACTACGGAATAAGATTACATTTGCTTGAATATGATCAGGTAATGAATGAACAGAGAGAGATTATGTACGCCGAGAGAAAGAGAGTTCTTAATGGCGAGAGTATGCGTAACTCAATTATGAAGATGATAACTGATTTCGTTGAGGGCGTTGTTAATAGGAGTGTCAGCGAAGATAAGAGTGCTGATGAGTGGAATTATGATGAGATTAACGAGCTTTTACTTCCAACTATACCTATAGCACCAGTTGTGTATGATGAGAATATAAAGAACAAGAATGAACTTATTCATACATTGAAAGAGAAAGCTGTTAAATTTTATGAAGATAAGGAAGCTTTATTCCCAGAACCAGAGACAATAAGAGAGATTGAACGAGTGGTCCTTCTTAAGGTTATTGATAGAAAATGGATGGATCATATTGATGATATGGATCAGCTTAAGCAGGGAATTGGACTTCAGGCATATGGACAGAAAGATCCTGTTGTACAGTATAAGATGATGGGATATGATATGTTTGATGAGATGACAAGAGCTATTACAGAAGATACTGTAAGACTTCTTATGCACATTCAGGTAGAAGAAAAAGTTGAAAGAGAGCAGGTAGCTAAGGTTACAGGCACTAATAAAGACGAAGGACCTTCTGTAAAAGGACCTGTAAGACGTACAGATAAGAAGATTTATCCTAATGACCTCTGCCCTTGTGGAAGTGGGAAGAAGTATAAGAATTGTTGTGGACGTCAGGCATAATGTCCTGGAAGTGATATAGTAATTTATAGATTATAATATTTGACGGATTGGGGCTGTCACACTATGCGAATATGACATTTTGTGGTATTATAATATGATGTAAGTGTTAATATATTAAAAGAGTTAAGGCTTTGACACTTAATCATAATACTTGGAATGTTTAACATAGTGTGCAGCTCCTTTTTTAATATAGGACCTTAATATAGAATGGTGATTTGTAATTATATATGGATAGCAATGAGCCTGTGAACAAGAGCGTTAATAAGAGAATAAGTAAGTTAATAAAAGAGGTATATAGTGGTAGAATTAGATCAGTTTAAATATAGGATTTCAGGGTATGATGCACAGATTGAGAATATAAAACAGTCGCTCGACCTTGACAGTAAGAAGAAAAGAATAGAAGAACTGGAAGCAGATATGGAAGCACCCGGATTTTGGGACGATCCAGATAAATCCAATAAGGCTATGAAAGAGCTTAAGACTTTAAAGGACTCATTTGAAGGTTATAACAGCTTAAAGTCAGGGCTTGAGGATATTAATACACTTATTGAGATGGCAGATGAAATGCAGGACGACTCATTAATTTCTGAGATAGAAGATGAGATAACTGTATTCGAGGAGAAAATGGACTCAATAAGGACAGAGACACTTCTTTCAGGAGAATATGATAAATGTAATGCAATACTTACATTACATGCCGGAGCAGGCGGAACAGAGAGCTGTGACTGGTGTCAGATGCTTTTTAGAATGTATACGCGATGGGCAGAAAAGCACGGCTATTCAACGCAGACAATTGATTATCTTGAAGGCGATGAGGCTGGAATAAAGTCTGTTACTATAGAGATTTCAGGAGATAATGCATATGGACATCTTAAGTCAGAACATGGGGTTCACAGGCTTGTAAGAATATCTCCATTTAATGCGGCCGGAAAGAGACAGACATCTTTCGTATCGTGTGATGTAATGCCTGATATAGATGAGGATATTGATATACAGATTAATGATGATGATTTAAGAATTGATACATATCGTTCAAGTGGAGCGGGTGGACAGCATATCAACAAGACATCATCAGCAATCAGAATTACACATCTTCCAACAGGAATAGTTGTACAGTGCCAGAATGAGAGATCACAGCACCAGAATAAAGATAAGGCAATGCAGATGTTAAAGGCAAAGCTTTATATGATGAAGCAGGAAGAAAATGCACAGAAGTCATCAGATATAAGAGGTGATGTTAAAGATATTAATTTTGGCAATCAGATAAGAAGTTATGTATTACAGCCATACACAATGGTAAAAGATCATAGAACTAATAAAGATATTGGTAATGCAGCAAGTGTGTTAGATGGCAATATAGATCCATTTATTAACGCATATCTTAACTGGATATCGACAGGAAAGAAAGCTGATGAAGAATAATGAGATAATTAATTTATAATAACTATAAAATGCAGTGGCATTAAGAAAGGAGTAATTATGGCAGATTATATCAGACCGGTAGTATTTACACTTGGAGGTCAGAAGTTTGGAGTGGATATTAACCTCGTTCAGTCAATTGAAAGACAGGTAGATGTTGTTCCAGTTCCTAATGCTATGAAGTACATAAGTGGAATTGTTAATCTTAGAGGAGAAGTAATACCAGTAATGAGTCTTAAGAAGAAGTTCTCTATGGATGATACCGCTGAATCTAAGGGTAATAATACAGTTATCGTTAATCTTCCGGATATGAAGATAGCACTTGAGGTTGATGAGGTTCTTGAAATTGGTGAACTTAACGCAGAGAAGATTGTTGATATGCCAAGACTTGCTAAGAATGAGGAAACAGAATACCTTGACAGAGTTGCAAGTGTAGATGGTGATTTAGTTATTCTTCTTGATATTAACAAGATATTATCAGAGGATGAAGCACAGGGCGTTAGGGAATTTGCTGAACAGATGAGCAGGAACGACTAATACAGTAACTGTTAATTAAGTGTATAGCAAGAAGGAGTGTATATGGGTAATAGCAATGTATTTAAAAGAAATGCAGGTATTCTTATGGCAATCAGTTCGCTTCCATCACCTTATGGAATAGGAACATTAGGAAAAGATGCCTATGAGTTTGTGGATTTTGTAAGGGACAGCAATCATAAATACTGGCAGGTACTTCCGGTAGGACCAACAACATACGGTGACAGTCCTTATCAGCCATATTCGGCGTTTGCGGGTAATCCTTATTTTGTCGATCTGGATATGCTGATAGAAGAAGGACTTCTTCTTAAATCAGAGGTTATAGCAGTTGACTGGGGAGATGGAATAATACCAGTTGAGGTGTCTGAAGATGATGCGGTCAATAACAGATATCAGATCAACCATGACGGCTATCTTGGCGATGACCGATATGTAAGTTATGAGAAAATGTATAATGGAAGATTTAATGTACTTAGAAAAGCATATGAGCGTTTTAAGGAAAAATGTGTTGTAGCAAAGCTTACACTTGATAAGGGACTTCCACTTTACAAGCGTTTTGATAATTTTATTAAGGATAATGCATATTGGCTTAAGGATTACTCAATGTTTATGTCTTTGAAAGAGCATTTTAACCAGAAAGCATGGGGAGAATGGGACAGGGATATTAAGTTCAGAGAACCAGAGGCTATGCAAAGATATGAGGACGAACTTTCTGATGATATAGGATTTTGGAATTTTGTCCAGTATGAGTTCTATGCACAGTGGGGTAAGTTAAAGACATATGCTAATTCTAACGGAATTGAGATAATTGGCGATATACCTATATATATGGGCTACGACAGTGTTGATGTATGGGCCAATCAGGCAGAATTCCAACTTGATGAGAATCTCACACCGGTAAAGGTAGCAGGAGTTCCACCAGATGCATTTTCAGATATGGGTCAGAAGTGGGGCAATCCATTATATGACTGGGCTAAGATGGAGAACAGTGATTTTGGATGGTGGAGAATGAGAATGGCTAATTCTGCACGCCTGTATGATATTATAAGAATAGACCATTTTCTTGGTATTATTAAATATTATACTATTCCATATGAAATGCCTGATGCAAGACAGGGCTCATATGAGCAGGGACCAGGGCAGAAGCTTCTTGATGCTATTAATGAATCAATCGGCGATAAGAAGATAATAGCAGAGGATCTTGGAGTATGTATGCCGGAGGTTGACCAGATATTAAAGGATAATAATTATCCGGGAATGAAGGTGCTTGAATTCGCATTTGGTGGCGACAGAAAGAATCCACATCTTCCATATAATTACACTAATAATTGTGTATGCTACGGTGGAACACACGACAATGAAACACTTCTTGGATTTTTTAATGACAGAAATGATGGCGAGTTAGGTTATGCATTTGATTATCTTGATACAAGGGATAAGTACAGAATGGTAGATATGGTGTTCAGAGCTGCATATTCAAGTGTTGCTGTGCTTACAATATTTGCTGTTCAGGATATATTAAAGCTTGATAATTCAGCAAGAATGAACTTCCCATCAAGCTTTGGTAATAACTGGAAATGGCGTATGCAGAAAGGGCAGCTTAACTGGGATCATCTTAATGCAATGAGATATCTGGCAAGTGTATTCGACAGAGAAAGAAACTGATGTGGTACTAAGGTACTATTTACAATTAAAAATAAAATGTATATAGTCTACTTCGTAAGTTAATATTTTAGCAAAGCAGTTGAAAAGCTGTGACGCAAAGCCAAAGGGTCCTCACCTTTATAGCAGTATTTATATGGCAGATTGGTAACACCAGCAGGAATATTAATATTGCTTATATTAAGGAAAGACAGCCGGTTGCACTGTTTATTCATTGAGTTATTATAATGGTTTAATTAACATTTGCCTGTAATATTATTGGCGTGGCTGATGTTAGTAAGGTCTGTTTGATATATTATGAAGTATACATTTAAAGCATCCGGTAACGGGTGCTTTTTGTTTTGTGTTTAATATCTGGTAAAGATGATGCATAAGCATTATTTTTATATACTAACCCTCGCATTCCTCTCCCGTTGTGCGAGGGTTATTTTTATTGTAACAGGAAATTCTTATAGAATTTCCTGTTACAATAAAGGCACTATGTGCTGGTGATGCACACTCGCGTGAAGATGCAATTTGTCGCAAGCGACCACGCTCGGCGCGGGAATGTGCAAAGCACATTCTTTTTTGTAATATAAAATCCCTTGCAATTAAGTGTAATTTATGATACCATTCTTTGTGCGTAGCACAATTGTCTTTCTGAGATGAACAATTTGCTGCAGCAGGACTATATATATATAAGGAGAAGTATGAAAGAGAATATTAAGTATTATGTTGTTAAGCAGAAAGCTCTTCCAGAGGTACTGTTGAAGGTAGCGGAAGCTAACAGACTTATAGAAAATCGGAATATCTCCATAGCAGATGCGACAGAAAAGGTGGGAATAAGCAGAAGCTCTTATTATAAGTATAAAGATGATATATTTCCATTCAGGGACAATTCTAAAGGTAAGACAATAACATTTGTATTATCAATGGATGATGAACCGGGACTTTTATCAGTTGTGCTTAAGAAGGTTGCAGAATTTAAGGCAAATATACTTACAATTCATCAGACGATTCCTGTTAATGGCATTGCTTCTCTTACGCTTAGTGTTGAGATACTTCCAACGACAGGCGATGCTTCTATGATGATAGAAGAGATAGAACAGCTTAACGGAGTAAGATATTTAAAGATATTAAGCAGTGATGCATCACTTTAATATATTGGTGGGGAACTAATATATTAGTGAACATATTAGTTTCTTGAACCTGCATAATGAAGAACGATAAGATTAAATGGAGGATAATATGGCAAAGATAGCAGTTTTAGGTTATGGTACTGTTGGATCGGGTGTTGTAGAGATACTTGATGCAAACGCAGAGTCAATATCAAAAAAGGCAGGCCAGCCCATTGAGGTAAAGAGTGTATTAGATTTAAGAGATTTCCCTGGTGATCCAATTCAGGAAAAGATTGTACACGATATAGACCTTATTATTAATGATGATGAGATAGATGTAGTAGTAGAAGTTATGGGTGGCGTTGAACCGGCATTTACATTTGTTAAGAGAGCACTTGAAGCTGGGAAGAGTGTCTGTACATCTAACAAGGCACTTGTTGCGGCACACGGAGCAGAGCTTCTTGCTATGGCTAAGGAACGTAGCCTTAACTTTATGTTCGAGGCATCAGTAGGCGGTGGAATTCCTATTATCAGACCACTTAATCAGGCACTTACAGCAGATGAGATAACTAAGATTACAGGTATTATGAATGGAACAACTAATTACATTCTTACAAAGATGAGTAATGATGGAAGTTCTTATGAAGAAGTGTTAAAGGAAGCACAGGCATTAGGTTATGCTGAAAGAAATCCGGAGGCAGACGTTGAAGGATATGATGCCTGTAGAAAGATAGCTATTCTTACTTCTTTAGCAGATGGCAGGACGGTTAATTTTGAGGAGATAACAACAGAGGGAATTACTAAGATTTCCAATGAAGATTTTGCATATGCCAGGAAACTTAACAGCGTTATAAAGCTTTTGGCAACAAGCTACAGAAAAGACGGAAAGGTATATGCTATTACAGCACCATTCCTTATTGATACAACACATCCGCTCTACAATGTAAATGGAGTTCTTAACGGAATATATGTTAATGGTAATATGGTAGGCGATGTTATGTTCTTTGGTGCTGGTGCAGGAAAGCTTCCAACAGCAAGTGCTGTAGTTGGAGATATAATAGATTGTGTTAAACATAAGGGAACTAATGTCTGTGTAATCTGGGATGATGAAAAGCTCGAACTTGCACCTACCAGAGATGAAGTCAGAAGCTTCTTTGTAAGAGTTAAAGGAAATGCTTCTGATACAGCTATGGTTAAAGAACAGTTCGGTGATGTAGAGATTATCACAGTTGATGGTCTTGATAATGAATTCGGCTTTATAACCGACAAGATGACAGAAGAAGCATTTGATAAAGCAGCAGCTAATGTAGATATGATTTCAAGAATAAGAATAGACGATACAAAGCTTCAGTGATATCAATGGGTGTTAATATAGTCAGACGATAGATATATGAAAGTGCTGAATATATAAGAGTGCTGAATATATAAGAATGCTGAGATATTTAGAGTATAAATACTAAACAATTAAGATATAATTATAAGGGAGAATTAGTAATGGTTAAAGTAGTTAAATTCGGTGGAAGTTCACTTGCAAGTGCAGAACAGTTTAAGAAGGTTGGTAACATAATAAGAGCTGAGGAAAGCAGAAGATATGTAGTTCCATCTGCACCAGGAAAGAGATTTTCAGAGGACACCAAAGTAACAGATATGCTCTATAAGTGTTATGCAGAGGCAGAAGCTGGAAAGAATTTTGATAAGCAGTTAAAGGCTATTGAAGAAAGATACAATGAGATTATTAAAGGACTTGGCTTAAAACTTTCATTAAAGGAACAGTTTGAAACAATCAAGAAGAACTTTGAAAGTAAGGCGGGCAAGGACTATGCGGCTTCAAGAGGCGAATACCTCAATGGTATAATAATGGCTAATTATCTTGGTTATGAGTTTATAGATGCAGCAAGTGTTATCTGCTTTGACCCAGAAGGAGAATTTGATGGTGAGAAGACTAACAAAGTTATGGCTGACAGATTAGCTAATGTTGAGAAAGCTGTAATTCCAGGCTTCTATGGTGCTATGCCTAACGGAGAAGTTAAGACATTCTCAAGAGGTGGTTCAGATGTTACAGGTTCTATTGTTGCAAGGGCAATAAAGGCTGATGTATACGAGAACTGGACAGATGTATCAGGATTTCTTGCAGCAGACCCAAGAATAGTGGACAATCCAAGATCAATTGAAGTTATTACATACAAGGAATTAAGAGAACTTTCTTATATGGGTGCTACAGTTCTTCACGAATCAGCAATATTCCCGGTAAGAAAGGAAGGAATTCCAATCAATATCCGTAATACTAATGCACCACAGGATAAGGGTACAATGATTGTTGAGACAACTTGTAACAAGCCAGACTGCATAATTACAGGTATTGCAGGTAAGAAAGGTTTTGTATCAATCACAATTGATAAGGATATGATGAACTCGGAGATAGGATTTGGACGTAAGGTGCTTCAGGTGTTCGAGGACAATGGAATATCATTTGAGCATATGCCATCAGGAATTGATACAATGACTGTATTTGTACATCAGGATGAATTTGTTGAGAAGGAACAGAAGGTTCTTGCACAGCTACACAGAGCAGTTAATCCAGATAGCATTGAACTTGAATCAGATCTTTCGCTTATTGCTGTTGTTGGACGTGGTATGAGAAATAACTCAGGTCTTGCAGCTAATATATTCTCGGCTCTTGCAAAGGCAAAGATTAACATTAAGATGATTGATCAGGGTTCTAGTGAACTTAATATTATTATTGGTGTAAGAAACAGATACTTTGAAGATGCTATTAAGACTATTTATGATGTATTTGTTCCTAATAACAAATAATAAATAAAACATAATATAAGGGGGTTTTACATATGAAGGAAGCAAAGAATGAATTAATGCAGTTTGTTGCAGGCATAATAATGCTTGTTGTAGGCTTGTATATATTCTCTCAGAAGGTAATTGTATTTTCAGGCTTTTTCTCATTCGGTGGAGGAAGATTTTCTTCCGGTTTAATAGTTGTGCCATTGATAATAGGCATAGTATGGATGTTTGTCAGCGGTGCGAATTTCGCCTCAAAGGTATTTACAGTATTAGCGGCGATTATAATAATTGCATCAGTTGTTATGACAACTAATATACATTTAAGTGCAATGACACTTTATGACTGGATACTTATACTTGTTCTTATATTCGGCGGTGCCGGACTTGTTGGAAAAGTGCTTTTTGCTGGCAATTTCTCAGATGACAAAGGCAGAAAAGGCGGAAATAAGAAAGCTGATGATGTTTCATCAAGCGTAAAGAATATTGATGATGAGCTTGAGCAGTTAAAAAAGAACATAAAGTAAATACAGGCTCACAACCAATATTGGTGGAATGATAAATATTTATTAAGGGATAATATATTCACAATAAAAAATGCCTCAAACGGCATAAAACAGCACCACATAAGCTGTATCTTAAATCATACTGTATACACGGTATAATAAGATATTGCTTATATGGTGCTTTTTCATTTAAGGCTTACAATTTAATGTGGCTTGATAATAGATTGCTCAATTGGTATAATTAATCGTTAGATAATTATTATAAATATATAGTTGAATGGAGTTTAATAATGGATATTATTAAGAAAATTGCGGAAGAACTTGAAGTTAAGACATCACAGGTAGATGCAGCAGTCAAGCTTATTGATGAGGGCTGCACAATACCATTTATTGCAAGATACCGAAAGGAAGTTACGGGTGCATTGAACGATGAACAGCTCCGTGCTCTTGATGACAGACTTAAATATCTTCGTAATCTTGAGGATAGAAAGACGCAGGTTATAGCAAGTATAGAGGAGCAAGGAAAGCTCACAGAGGAGTTAAAGGAACAGATTATAAAGGCTGAAACTATGGTTTTAGTCGAGGATTTATATAGACCATATAAGCAGAAGAGAAGAACAAGAGCAACTATTGCCAAGGAAAAAGGTCTTGAGCCATTAGCAGCTTATATTAAAGAACAGAATGCTGTTAAAGATATATTAACAGAAGCTGCTAAATATATATCTGATGAAGAAGGTAAGGAAGTAAATTCGGCAGATGAAGCTGTTGCAGGAGCACTTGATATAATTGCAGAGCAGATATCAGATGTCGCTGATTACAGGACATATATAAGAGATATAACATTTAAAGAGGGCAAGCTTGTAGTAACTGCCAAGGACGAAAATGCAGACTCAGTATATGAGAATTACTATGACTACAATGAAGCTATAGCTTCTATTCCAGGACACAGAATACTTGCAATTAACAGAGGAGAGAGCGAGAAGTTCTTAACAGTAAAGGTAGAAGCGCCTAAGGACAGAATATTAAGATATCTTGCCAAGCAGGAGATAACAACAGATAGTGAATTTACAACACCATATCTTACAGCATGTATAGAAGACTCTTACGACAGACTTATTGCACCAGCAATAGAAAGAGAGATAAGAAGCACATTGACAGATAATGCACAGGACGGGGCTATCAAGGTGTTCGGAAAGAACTTAGAGCAGCTTTTATTGCAGCCACCAATAGCAGGCAAGGTTGTGTTAGGCTGGGATCCGGGCTTTAGAAATGGCTGTAAACTTGCTATAGTTGATGCCACAGGAAAGGTGCTTGCAACTAAGGTTGTATATCCAACAGAGCCATTTAACAAGGTTGAGGAGACTAAGAAAATAGTAGCAGACCTTATTAAGAAATATGGTGTTACACTTATATCTTGTGGAAATGGTACTGCTTCAAGAGAGTCAGAACAGATAATCTCAGATATGATAAAGGAATATAATCTTGCAGGCGTAGATTATGTTATAACTAATGAGGCAGGAGCATCTGTATATTCGGCAAGTAAGCTTGCTACAGAAGAATTCCCTGACTTTGATGTGAACCAAAGAAGTGCCGTATCAATAGCAAGAAGAGTGCAGGATCCACTTGCAGAGCTTGTTAAAATTGATCCTAAATCAATAGGTGTAGGACAGTATCAGCACGATATGAACCAGAAGAAGTTAAGTGAGACGCTTGGCGGAGTAGTTGAAGACAGCGTTAATAAGGTTGGTGTAGATCTTAACACAGCTTCAGCTTCACTTCTTGAATACATTTCTGGAATATCTAAGGCAGTTGCCAAGAACATAATTGATTACAGGGAAACTAACGGAAGATTCACTAACAGAAAGCAGCTTTTAAAGGTTGCCAAGTTAGGACCTAAGGCGTTTGAGCAGTGTGCAGGTTTTATGAGAATAACAGGTGGTGATAATCCACTTGATGCAACAAGCGTTCATCCAGAAAGCTATGAAGCGGCTGCTAAGCTTTTAAAAGTTATGGGCTATGATATTAACCAGATAAGCTCAGGAGAACTTATCGGTCTTAAATCAAGAATTGAAGATATGAGTAAGCTTGCAGATGAACTTGGAATAGGAACTATGACATTAGAGGATATCGTTAAAGAGCTTGAAAAGCCGGGAAGAGATCCAAGAGATGAAATGCCAAAGCCAATACTTAGAAAAGATGTTCTTGATATGAAAGATCTTACACCGGGTATGATACTTAAAGGTACAGTAAGAAATGTTATAGATTTCGGTGCATTTGTCGATATCGGAGTACATCAGGACGGACTTGTACATATTTCACAGATGAGCGCAGAAAGAAGAATTGAACACCCTCTTGATATCGTGAGCGTTGGAGATATTGTAGATGTCAGGGTTATAGATGTTGATACTAACAAGGGCAGAATATCATTATCTATGATTTTAGATGAAAAGGAAGCTGCCAATAGAAGCTATAAGAACAATTCAGACAAGAATGGCGACAAGAAGAATAATAAGAATAATGGCAGCAGGAATAATAAAAATAATGCTGGCAGAAAGTCATCTAAACAGCAGGGACTTAATTTAAGAGGCCTTGAGAAGTTTATGCACTAATTATCCTGCACTGACAGCAAAGAAAGTATACAGAAAGCCGTAAACAGGCTTATAGGCAGGTTGAAATTTAAGATGATTGGAATGCGTTTTGTTAAGGAGAAGGTGTATGGCTGATAATATTATGAATGATAATGCAAAAGATAATAATGCAGACAATAATGTAATAGAATTTGACAGCAAGGTCACAGAAAAGGATTTACTTAGATTTAAGTTTTATCATAAGTATCACACAATATCAGGTATGGCAGAGATAATGCTGGCCCTGATAATGATAGTTCTCTGTGTTATATCAATAGGCAGGGTTAACGCTTCATATTCACTTATGGTAGGTGTGTTTGGTGTATTCTTTCTTGTGTTCCCATCGGTTGATATGAAGCACAGGGCTAAAAGACAGATGGAAAAGGTTGTTACATTTAAGGAGCAGGTGCATTATAGAATAGATAATAAAGGTATAACTGTGAGTCTTAATGATGTAACAGAAACACTTGGCTGGGACAAGATTTACAAGATTAAATTTGATGGTGCTAATATCGATGTTTATATGACAACAGTCAATGCCAATATTATTCCTGTAAGGGATTTTAACGGCAGGGCAGATGAGTTTATAAGAATGGCACAGCAGCATCTGAAGCCATTCCAGATAAAAGTTGATGTTAAGAAAATGAATAAAGCAGCATAAAAGGAATTAAATATGATAATAGAGACATTTGATTCAAAGCAGACATATGAACTTGGCTATAAGCTTGGCTGTGAGGCAAAGGCAGGAGATATATATTGTCTTGACGGCGAGCTTGGAGTTGGTAAGACAGTATTTACACAAGGCTTTGCCAAGGGCCTTGGAATAGAAGAACCTATTAATAGTCCGACTTTCACAATAGTACAGGAATATACACAAGGACGTATTCCATTATACCATTTTGATGTATACAGAATAAGTGATGTGTCAGAAATGGACGAAATAGGATATGAAGAATACTTTTACTCAGACGGAGTGTGCCTTGTTGAATGGGGAAAGCTTATAGATGAGCTGTTTCCGGACAATACAACATATATCTCAATAAGTAAAGATTTATCAAAAGGTTTTGATTACAGAAAGGTAGAAGTAGCCACTAAAGAAATGGAGGATTAGTATGAAGGTTTTGGCAATTGAAAGTTCTGCTGTAACAGCTTCTGTTGCAATTATGACGGAAGATACGCTTATAGCAGAATATACAATTAATTATAAAAAGACACATTCCCAGACATTGCTTCCTATGATAGATGAAATATGCCGTATGACAGAAAATAATGCGGCGGACTGCGATATAATTGCAGTATCCAATGGTCCGGGTTCATTTACGGGTTTAAGAATTGGTGCGGCGACAGGGAAGGGTCTTGCACTTGCACTTGATAAACCAATGGTGGCAGTTCCTACGCTTGAAGCTATGGCATACAACTTTTATGGTGATGACAGGATTATATGTCCTGTTATGGATGCAAGAAGGGCACATCTGTATAGTGGTCTTTACCGTTTTGAGAATGGAAAGCTTATAACTGTCCACGAACAGTGCCTTATATCATATGGAGAGCTTGCAGGAATCCTTAATGAAGTAAAGGAAAAGGTTGTGTTCATTGGAGATGGAATAGCGGCAGCTAAGGACTATTTTAAGGATAATCTTACCTGCAATTACACATTCAGCCCAGCCGGTTTAAGGACACAGAGGGCTTCATCGGTTGCCCTTGCAGCTATTGATATGGCTAATGAGGGAAAGACAATCGGATCAGATATGTTAAAGCCAGATTATCTTCGTCCATCACAGGCTGAAAGAGAACATAGTGGGAAGAGGGCATAATTATGGAATATCATATAAGACCAATGGAAGACAGAGATATTTCAACAGTTGAACAGATAGAAAAAAGTATATTTTCCCTTCCGTGGTCGGCTAAATCCTTTGCAGATGCAGCTAATACACCAGAAAATGTATATCTTGTATGTGAGTGTACAGGAGAGATAGCAGGTTACTGTGGTATGTGGACTGTGTTAGGAGAGGGCAACATAACCAATATTGCGGTTTCTCCTTCATATAGAAGAAGTGGTGTTGCAGAAGCACTTCTTAAGGAGCTTGAAAGACGGGCAAGATTAAAAGATGTGACTATATTCTTTCTTGAAGTAAGACAGAGCAATGAAGCAGCCAAGAGGCTTTATGAGAAATTAGGTTATTCTCCAATCGGTGTAAGAAAGAGATTTTATGAAAAGCCGGTTGAAGATGCAATAGTTATGTCCAAATCATAATATTATTAACAAGATGGAAGGAGACGATATGTTAGATGTATGTTTATTAGGAACAAGCGGAATGCTTCCTTTGCCGGGAAGATGGCTTACATCTTTAATGACACGCTATAACGGCAGCAGTCTTTTAATAGACTGTGGTGAGGGAACACAGATAGCTATCAAAGAAAAAGGATGGAGCTATAATCCGATAGATGTTATATGCTTTACACATTACCACGCTGACCATATAAGCGGACTTCCGGGTCTGCTGCTTACAATAGGCAATTCTGACAGGAAAGAGCCATTGACGCTTGTAGGTCCTAAGGGACTTAACAGAGTAGTGTCAGCATTGAGAGTTATTGCACCGGAGCTTCCATTTGAAATAAAGACGATAGAACTGACAGGACAGCAGGAACATTTATCAATCAAGGGCTATGAGATTGATGCATTCCGTGTAAATCACGCAGTTACCTGTTATGGATACTCAATTAATATTCCAAGAATAGGCAAATTCAATGCTGATAAGGCGAAAGAGCTGGGTATTCCGTGCAGGGTCTGGAATAAGTTACAGCATGGTGAAGAAGTTACTATGGAAGGGGTTACATATACTCCGGATATGGTTATGGGAGCACCAAGAAAGGGTATTAAGCTTACTTACTGTACTGATACAAGACCTGTGCAGTCAATAGTAGATAATGCAGCAGGTTCAGATTTATTCATATGTGAAGGTATGTATGGAGAAAAAGATAAAGAGGCAAAGGCTAGGGAATATAAGCATATGACATTTTATGAGGCGGCAGATATAGCAAGGAAAGCAGAAGTTAAGGAAATGTGGCTTACACACTATAGTCCATCGCTTGTCCGTCCGTCAGATTATGTAAAGAATATCAAGTCTGTATATTCAAATGTATGTGCGGCTAAAGATGGACAGAGCGTGACACTTACGTTTGAAGATGAGGAGTAGCCTATGAAAAAACATTTAAGATGGATAATTGCGATTATTGTATTAGCGGTTATGGGTGTTGCGTACTATTATTATCTTGCCAATAAACCAGCAGATAAGGATGCAACAGAGTCTGTTGCAGATAGTAATAGTGAGTTGTCATATCTTGTATCCAGAAATATTGAAGATAACTATCCAGAGTCAGTAAGAGATGTTGTAAAATTGTATGCAAGAATAACAAAAGCTTATTATGAGTCTGATGTGTCAGAAGAGAATATAGAAAAGCTTGGCAGACAGGCACGCATATTATTTGATGACGAATTAAAGAATACCCAGACAGAAGATGAATTTTTAAGTGCTTTAAAAGAAGATATAAGCATTTACAGAAATAATAATGCCAAAATAAGCAGTTTTAATATACAGACGGCTAATAATACCAGATATACCAAATTTAACAACAGAGAGTATGCTTCTATAGAGCTTGTATACTATATTCGTGAAGGCACACAGCTAAGAACATCAGGCACTAAATTCACGCTTAGAAGAGATAACTCAGGTAAATGGAAGATACTTTACTGGGAATTAGTGGATTCAGTGGATTTAAGCTGATTTTAGTTAGACTTTAATGGATTAAGCTTGAAATTAATAAATTAGGTATAATCTTAATGGATTGAGTATGATTTTAATATATTTAAGTTCAATTTTAATGGTTATAAGCAGAATTTTGGACGATTCAATTATTGATTAATCAATATATAGAAGGTATTTTTGGGCAGATGAGAGGTAATTCAATGAAAAATGAGAAAGATGTACTGATACTGGCAATAGAGAGTTCTTGTGATGAAACTGCAGCGGCAGTAGTAAAGAACGGAAGAACAGTATTATCAAATGTAATAAATACTCAGATAGCAATTCATACTGAATATGGTGGAGTTGTGCCTGAAATAGCATCAAGAAAGCATATAGAGAATATTAATCCGGTAATACGAGAAGCTCTTAAAGAAGCAGATGTTACATTAGATGACATAACAGCTATAGGAGTAACATATGGACCAGGGCTTGTTGGTGCTTTACTTGTAGGTGTGGCAGAAGCTAAAGCTATAGCATTTGCAACAGACAAGCCATTGGTAGGAGTTCATCATATAGAAGGACATATTGCGGCTAATTATATAGAGAATAAAGAGCTTAAACCACCATTTGTTGCACTTGTAGTATCAGGCGGACATACACATCTTGTAAAGGTTGTTGATTATGGCAGATACGAGATAATAGGAAGAACAAGAGATGATGCGGCAGGAGAAGCATTTGACAAGGTTGCAAGAGCAATAGGGCTTGGCTATCCTGGCGGACCAAAGATTGATAAAATAGCTAAAGAGGGCAATCCTGATGCTATAGTATTCCCAAGAGCACATGTTGATGATGCACCATATGATTTTTCGTTCAGTGGAATTAAATCGTCAGTGTTAAATTACATTAATTCAGCGGAGATGAAAGGTGAGACAATTAACAGGGCAGATGTGGCGGCTTCATTCCAGAAAGCTGTTGTAGAAGCACTTGTAACAAGAGCAATCAGTCTTGCTAAAGAAACAGGAATGAACCAGCTTGCAGTAGCAGGAGGAGTTGCGTCTAATTCTGCACTTAGAAAAGCATTATCAGAAGAGTGTGATAAGAACAATATCAAGTTCTATTCACCATCACCAATATTATGTACGGATAACGCAGCTATGATTGGCTGTGCAGCTTATTATGAGTATATGGCAGGTACAAGACATGGATATGACCTTAATGCAGTACCTAACCTTAAATTAGGAGAACGAATATGAATTGCGCTATAGTTCTTGCTGGTGGTAAGGGAACCAGAATGAATAGTGAGATACCAAAGCAGTTCCTTGTGGTTGGTGGAAAGCCTTTGATAAGTTACAGCCTTGATGTATTTGAGAAAAGTCCGTTTATAGATGCTATAATAATTGTCACATCCCAAGACTATACTGGTTATATGAAAGCCCTTGTTAAAGAAAATGGCTATAAAAAGATAGCAGGTATAGCCTTGGGCGGCAAAGAACGCTACGACTCTGTACATTCAGGACTTGAGCTTATACAGACACTAATGAGCAGTGGGGCTGGGCAGTTATCAAGGGATGAAGAATGGTTATCAGGCGAGGACTATATATTTATCCACGATGGGGCAAGACCCTGCGTAACTGCACAGATAATATATAATTGTATGCAGGATGTAATGGAATATAAAGCGTGTGTGGCAGCAGTACCGGTAAAAGATACAATAAAGGTGGCTGATAAAGCTGGAATGTCTGTAAATACACCAGATAGGAGCACACTGTGGCAGATACAGACACCACAGGTGTTTGAAGCTGGTCTTATAAAAGAAGCATACGAAAGGCTGTATAATGATACGACAGCAGGCAACATAACAGATGATGCTATGGTTGTGGAGCACTATATGGATAGGACTGTGAAAATGACAATGGCAGACTATAAGAATATAAAAGTAACAACGCCAGAAGATATGGACATAGCAAGGATATTTTTAAAGGCATAGGCAAATTACCTGTGCCAGACAATATGTAGTGATATGGTAATATGTAGTGGTATAGTATTATGTATTGATTATTATGTGTTATATATTAATTATAATATATAGATTTATATTGTTTCACCAGCCTGCCTTCAGGATTTGTCTTAAGGTGTTTAGCAGATATATAGATTTATATTATTTTTATCAGTCTTTTTGCATTGGTATCTCTGAAAACAGATTGGAAAGCTGAAATGGAAATATTGGTCTGAAACCCAGTGAAATAGCCACTTTTGAAGCTTGTAAAATGGTATTGAAGATGAAAAACATAAAAAAGTTTAAAAAAGTTTGAAAAATGTGTTGACAAAACATAATACGAATGATAATATAACTAAGTCGTCAGCGAGACGAACAAAACACAGATGAATATGTGGAATATGGAGAGGTACCGAAGTGGTCATAACGGGGCGGTCTTGAAAACCGTTTGTCTTCACGGGCGCATGGGTTCGAATCCCATCCTCTCCGCTGAAAACCATCTATCATAACTTAGATGGTTTTTTTATGCCAAAGCTTGCAGGTAACTGCTGGTGATGGAACGGATAACATAATTGATTATATATTGAAGGCATCTGATACAATGTGAGTACACATTAGTACAATACCAACAATATAGAAACTAAAGTTAAAAAGTTTAAAAAACTTGTTGACAAACATCAAACAAAATGTTATTCTATCATAGCTGTCAGCGAGAAACGCTGGTTGCTAACAGATAAGAAGCAAACGCTTCTTAATAATGAACTTTGATAACTGAACAGAAAGACAACCTTGAAAATTCTTTTTAGAATTTCGAGATGAGTACAGAATTCAATAGAATTAAGTATACATCTTTTGTGAACATCATTCAAGCAATTGAATGAATCCTTAAACACAGTATAAGGAAACTATTATTAAGCTAGTTAGTTTAAGACTGACAAGGCAAACTTTTTATGAGAGTTTGATCCTGGCTCAGGATGAACGCTGGCGGCGTGCTTAACACATGCAAGTCGAACGAAGCATTTGCGACAGATTTCTTCGGATTGAAGTTGCTTATGACTGAGTGGCGGACGGGTGAGTAACGCGTGGGTAACCTGCCTCATACAGGGGGATAGCAGCTGGAAACGGCTGGTAATACCGCATAAGCGCACAGTACCACATGGTACAGTGTGAAAAACTCCGGTGGTATGAGATGGACCCGCGTCTGATTAGCTAGTTGGCGGGGTAACGGCCTACCAAGGCGACGATCAGTAGCCGACCTGAGAGGGTGACCGGCCACATTGGGACTGAGACACGGCCCAGACTCCTACGGGAGGCAGCAGTGGGGAATATTGCACAATGGAGGAAACTCTGATGCAGCGACGCCGCGTGAGTGAAGAAGTAGTTCGCTATGTAAAGCTCTATCAGCAGGGAAGATAGTGACGGTACCTGACTAAGAAGCTCCGGCTAAATACGTGCCAGCAGCCGCGGTAATACGTATGGAGCAAGCGTTATCCGGATTTACTGGGTGTAAAGGGAGTGTAGGTGGCCAGGCAAGTCAGAAGTGAAAGCCCGGGGCTCAACCCCGGGACTGCTTTTGAAACTGCAGGGCTAGAGTGCAGGAGGGGCAAGTGGAATTCCTAGTGTAGCGGTGAAATGCGTAGATATTAGGAGGAACACCAGTGGCG